>MDTB01005469.1_pt1 | contig 16440 bp, 17 predicted proteins | sample 811161 | NCBI WGS metagenome assembly MDTB01 (sample SAMN05326650, study PRJNA326480) | marine metagenome | isolation source: seawater | place: Mediterranean Sea | collected 2009 | reverse complement strand
ACATAATTTTTATTAAATTTCTTTTTAACAAATTTATTAATTTTTTTTTTAAATATTTCAACAACATAATTTAAATCTTTAAAACTTAATTCATTTAATTCCGATGGAACTAAAGAATACATTAAATATGTATGAAATGGATTAATTAATTTTGAGTTAAATTTTAATAGTCTGTAATCTTTATCACTTAATTCTTTTAATAATTTTTTATTTTTGTAAATACTATAAGACATTATTTATTTAATTTAATATAATTTATTTATATTTTATATTTGTAGTCTAATATTATGGCAATTGAATATGTATAAAAATTTAAAAATTGAAGTTTATAAAATTATAGTTTTTTGTTGGTAAAATATATACAACTAAATAAATGTTTACTCATCCTTGTAGTAAACAATTAATTTATAATGAATTTAAAGACTTTCAAACTAAGGACAATTATTTAGATGAAATGTGGAATAATACTGATATTAAATCATATTTATATTTATTAAATTTAATTAGAAGAAATATTAATAGTAATTATATATTACAGGAAGAACAATGGAACTTCTTTTTTGCCAAATTACATTTTTGTAAACAAGTATTAAAATCTTTAAACATTGAAAAAAGTTATAAAAAAATATTATTACATAATTTAAGTAAAGACTTTGAATATTTTGAAATATAATAAATATTATTATAAATAAATGGAGAAATTTGATTGTAAACAATTAATTAAAGGTTCATTATATTACTTTAAAAAATTAAATATAACTAACAATCATTGGAGTGATGTAATGAAAAATGAAGATATACCATTGGAACTACGTAATTTACTTAATGGTGTTAGATATATTTATTCAGATGAGGTTAATTATAAAATAACACATTGTTGTTTAGATAAAGATTTTGTAACTGTGTTTCCAACTGGTTCAAATGACTTACATAGTGATATAGATACGCAAATTGCGATTGAAATAAATCATAAAGTGAAATTAAATGATTTAAATAAGATGATAAGATTTATAATTAAAATACTTAATGATTCTAAAAAATTATGGAATATTGAATCAGTAGAAAAATCTCTTGATATCAATTATTATCCCCCTACACTATTTAATATTTCAATGAAAAAAATAGATTCACATTATATATTGCTTGGCAAAACAAATAATAGTGATAAATATCAAACTGTATGGATACCACAATTAAAAGATAAAGAAAATTACAAATTATTTTTTGATGCTGAAATGGAAAAATTAAAAGATTATGAAACAAAATATAATTATACAAATACAAATAAATATTATAAACTTTATACAAATAATAAAATAAAATGTTTAGGTAATTTAATCTTAAAAAAAGATTATTATGAAAAAAATAATAAAGAACATGACAAAGAGATAAATGATAATATTTTATGTTTAACTGAATATAAACATATAGGACCAGAAATGCATTTTACTTATTCTAGTATATTATTTGTAGTATGGTTTTTACAACTAGGGCATAAAGTACCAAAACGTTTACTAAGAAAAATTGCACCAATTGTAGTAAAAGAACAAAATGAATTATACAAAATTACAAAAAAAGAAAAATATAAAGAAAGAATGTTAGTAGCAAATAAATATGTATAATTATTTTTTCTTATTAAATTTAAAAAATTTATTCATTTTAACTTTTAATTGTCTAATTGTTTTATCACTTCCAATTAACATATCTATATCTTTATTTTTATTTATATAGAATACAGTTGGGTATCCTTGAAAATTACTCATTAAATCTTTAATCACTTTATTTCTTTTAGTAGATTGTAATTGTGCATCTTCTATTTGTAAAACTTTTACTTTTTTACTATTTTTATCTTTATTAAAATTTTCTGTAAATTTGTCCCAAGTAGGTTTAAAATTTTGACAAGCACCACACCACGTGGCATGAACTAAAATAATTATATTTTCTTTACCATACATATTTTTAAGATCTTTTATATTTTCTTTTGTAATTTCCATATTTAATTAAATAAATATAAAATAAAAAATTTATATATATAAATTAGATTAAAATATGAGTGATAATGCGTTTTTTAGAGATAATGAAAGTCTTTACCAACAATCAATGGAACTAAATTGTAGGGGAGTAAATTGTTTAGATAATTTTTACTTAAATTCAAATAAAGAAGAATTAAAAAAAAATATAAATTGTCTTGCTAATAATACCAGAAAAATAAGAGATGTTGATTTCGAGAGACCTATGATGTGGTGTGAATACAGATTTAAACATCTCAATTATTGTACCCACGTTAATGTAGGTGGTTTTGTTGTATGTCAAGATTGTAAAGCATGTGGGTTTGAAAAAAACTTAAACTTAAATGACCCACAAGTTAGACAAGCAGTTGCTAATAAAAAAATGTAAAAGTTTATATTTAATATATATTTTCTCTTTTTGGATCTTTATTAGGAAATGCACCCTTTGGTCTAGGTTCATCAATATAACCACATTTTAGTTTACCTTCTCGAGTTAATATTTTATTATGTAATGTACATAACTTACCTTCATTCTTAGATCTTTTACATCTTGCCCCTTTACCATTATTATAAATTCTTGCTAAACATCTATCGTCATCTGATAGATTCGAATTATAATTATTTTTTTTAACAATTTGGATATTTTCTAAATTTTTATTAATTAAATTAATATCACAAGTATATTCTTTAATAAGTTCTTCTTCATCTAGATAGAAGTCTTTACATATTTGTTTTATAAGGTTGATTTTAATTTTGTTAATTTCATTTTGAAATAGTCCTATAACAAAATTAGGTAATTCAACTGAAGCCATTAGACTTTTATAAAATCTAATAAATAAAAAAATGATTCAAAATTTATTTAAATTTTATTTTATAGGATATGATAATATGTTTTTATACATTATTAGTTTTAGTTTTAGTTTTAGTAATAATATTCAAATCATTATCTAATTTACCAATTTTTTTTTGTGTTTCAAAATCATATACATATTTTGTAATTGGATTATATAGATAGTCAATTTCATTAATATTAATATATTCAACTTCTATTTTCTTTTTATTATTTGGGACTTCTTTGCAAATCATATCATTTGATTCATTTTTATTATTTGATTCATCTTGATTATTTAATTTATCTTGTTTATTTAATTGATTAATATTATTAATTTCATTTAAATTAATTTTACCAAATCTTAATTCATTATTTAAATCATGTCTATGGTGTGTTTTACAAAAATTACCACAATTCTCTTTTTTTGATCTAGAGCATTGAACTTTGTTTCCATCAACCATTATATATGCGTGACATTTTAATGAATTATAATCAGTATCAGTTGGTATTGAATTTATAATACCTTCTATATCATTTTTTAAATTATTAAATGGAATATTATATTTATTTGAAATAAATGTTATAATTGGTTTTATTTCTTTCTTATTTATTGCCATAGATAAATAGTCTTCTCTTTCAGATAATTATTATATTAATTTTTTATAAATTCAATTTTTTTTTGGATATCAAAAACTTAACCACATTTGCCTCCTCCACAAGATTCGCTTATAATATAATTGTCTCCTGAACTTCTTGTTATATTCATTGACATAAAACTTTCTGCATCTGTTGGGTGAATGCCAATTGTCTCATCAAAATCTTTTTTTGTTGCACCTAATCTCATAGATAAGGCAAACCCTTGTGTAACTTCTCCTGCATTTAATCCAATATAGTGAAAACCTAATACTCTCTCATTATCTGTTTTAAGACATACCAGTTTAGATAAATTAGAACAAGATAAAGGTTCATCTTCTTGTTCAATAATCTTTTGTTTTTTATTAGATATACTATCTTCTAGTCTAGTAAATTCATATAAGTAAGTTTCAATATTATCTATACCATATTTACTAATTGCTTCTTCTTCTGATAACCCTATACAACCATATTCATATGGTGTAAATATTGTAGTTGGTATTAGATCATAATTCATTAATTTAGTTTCATTACTATATAGTCTTGATATAAGTAACTCCCCAGATTTAATAGCAACTGGTGTAAGTTCAGGACAATTTGCTACTATATCTCCTATTGCATAAATATTATCTACATTTGTTTGCTCATTAATACATTCAATTTTACCATTTTGTAAAACAATAATTCCAACATTTTCAAATCCAATATTTTTTGTTTGAGGATATCTTCCAGTAGCATATAGAACTGTATCATATTCTTCTGTATATATTTTATTTGTGTTTGATATTGTATTACTGCTTATAAATGTTACTAGTAATTTACCTTGTTCGGTCTTTGTAATCTTTGATGGTGTTAATTGTTCCTTGAATTTAGTACCAGTCTCTTTCATAAGGTTAACAACCTTATCAGCACATTGTCTATCAAACCCTCTTAACGCTATAGATCTCATTGCTACTGTTGTATCAAAACCTAGATGAGTTAAAAAACCAGCACATTCGAGTGATATATAAGAAGCACCAACACATAATGTTTTACCTGGAGATTTATTTAGAAAAAATATATCATCAGATGTAATCGCATATTCTTTAGCACCTGGAATATTGTCTGGAATATATGGTCTGCCTCCTACTGCAATTATAAATTTTTTAGCAGTTAACGTTTTATTTTGATTTTTATGGGTATATTCAACTTCATTTTTATTTTTAAATTTAGCATATGCATTAATATATTTTACTTTAGATGATTTTAAACCAGTTCTATACGAAAAATTTAATTTACGAATATGATTTTTGATATTAGTCATTAGTGTTTCCCAATTATGATTTATATCACCTGTAAACTCAAAACCATATTCTTCAGCATCATTGTGTATTAAAGAACTAATATTTGCCGCGTAATGATAAAGTTTCTTTGGAACACAACCTACATTTACACAAGTTCCACCTAATCCCCATTTAGTATTCTGTGTTGAAGGTTTAACATAATCAAATAAAGCAACTTTTGCTCCGTATTCAGTTGCTTTTTTTGCTGCTGCTAATCCTCCAGACCCTCCACCAATAACAATTAAATCATAATCATAAGTAATAGTATCCATAGTATTATGTATTAAATAATATTTAAATGTTTTAATATTTAATCATCAAAAGCATTTCTAAAATTAGCAATAACATTATTTGTATATTTTTCTTCATTTTTAATATCCATTTTATTAATAAATGATTTATAATTATCTATATCATCTTGTTTAATAGAATTCAAATCTTTTACACTATAACTTTTATTCAATGAAGATTTTCTTTTTTTGGGTGAAGTATTATTAATTTTATTTATCTCATTTTTTAAATTTTCAATTGGTATATCTTGTAAATTATTATTACTTAAATTATTTTCGAATATTGGTTCTAATATCTGAACATTAACAGATTGTCGTGTTGTTTTAATTTCATTACTATTGCATAAAGTATTTTGAATCTTATTATTTCCTAAATCAGTATCTTTAATTTGATATTTTTTTAGAATAAAATATGGTATTATTGGGGCATTAATAATTAAATTATTAAATTGGTCAGTAATATCTCTAATACAGTCTACATTAGTGATATAAATTGACTTATTAGTATTTATTAATAATAAGTCAGTATTAATTTTATTTAGGAGTATTTTATAATTATTTGATGCGTGATAATGGTCTTGTTGATTTTCAGAAATCTTACTTTGTTTATAAAAAGCAATTAACATTGCTAAAAATAATTCTATACAACCAAATATTAATTTAAGGTCTTTATCTGGTTTTTCATTGTGTTTTATTGTATCAAGTAACCCTGATGTGAATGAACCAATAATAACAATGAATAACATAAAGTTATTAATAAATTGTAAATGTAGATAAGATACTAAATGTATTTTAGAATTAAATCTACATAATACCTTAATGTTTTTAAAAAATTGATCTTGACCAGATTCATTTCTAATTTCATTTAAATTAATATCATCAAAATCACTGAATCTTACTCTAGAACGCATCTCTTATTTAATTTTAATAATATTAAAATCTATTTAAATAAATATTAGGTATTATTATTAGTTGGTATACTCTTAATCTAATATGATGGGTGGTCATAAAGTATACAAAAAAAATAAAATAAAGAGTATTATTCATATAAGTGATATACATATTAGAACTGGAAATATTATTCAAGCTAGATATAATGAATATTCATATGTATTTAATGATTTAATTTCAAAACTTAAAAACTTAAAAAATTTAGAAAACTGCATAATAATAATAACGGGTGATATATTTCATCATAAAAATCAAATTGAGTCATCAGGTATTGACTTATTCTCATATATTATAAAACAATTAACTGAACTAACTGAAGTGTTTATAATTATGGGAAATCACGATTATAGACAAGATAATGCAATTGAACAAGATTTAATTTCTGCGTTAGTTAAAAATTCCAATTATACAAACTTACATTATCTTGATAAAACAGGAATTTACATTGTTAATAATTTATTAATTGGGTTAGTTGCAATTAATGATGTATTAGAAGATGGTGATACATCTGGTATGGTTGATTCTTTACCAGAGTTTCCAGATCCATCTAGTGTTGATTTATCTAATATTACTTATAAAGTTGCCTTATATCATGGTATTATAATAGATGATAATAATAGTTTCTTTAAAGAAAAGGAAAAAGGAATACATGTTGATTGGTTTAAAAAGTATGATATAGCAATATTAGGTGATAATCATAAGCAACAAGTTAATAATATTAAAAATAGTGTTGTAGGAAATGTATATGATATTTCTGAAAGAATTAATAATTATCAACCAGTATGGGGATATTCAGGTTCACTTATACAACAGAATTTTGGTGAAAGTATTAAACAACACGGATATTTACTATGGGACTTAGAAAATAAAAAAGTTATATCTGTTGACGTAAGTAATAATAATGCTTATTGTACATTTAACTTTAAAAATGATAAAAAGAACAAAGATAAAGATTGGTTCAATAGTATTAATGATTTTAATAGTTTTATTGATGAACATCAGTTTAAAAATATTAATATTAGATTTTTATCAAATGAAAATTGTGTAAATATATCAGACATTACAAATATCTTAGATGATAAAGATATAGAATATAATAAATTCTGCTACAATGATAATTTAGTAAAAAATGATTCTACAAATGAAAATATTGAAAATATCAATACAATATCATCGTATAATTCACCTGATAAATGGTATGAATATATTGAAACAAATGGTGATAAAAATATAATTGGAGATTATGATTGGAAGAATATGCTAAATAATCCAGAAAAAATACAAATAGATGTAGATAGAGTACCTGAAATTTTAAAAAGCAAAGTAGATGATAGAAATAAAAAACTTTTAAATATTACTTCAAAATATATTAACTCTATTGATAATATTGAAAATACTAAAAAGATTTTAAAGTTACAATATTTAGAATGGTGTTGGATTTTATGTTATGAAGAAAATTGTTGGTTTAATTTTGAAAATATGGATAATAATGTCACAAATTTAAAAGGTAATAATGGAGATGGAAAATCAAGTTATCTCGAGATAATTTGTTTATCATTATTTGGTGAACCAATGCCCTCAAGACATAATAAACAATTATCTTCATCAATTATATGTCAACAAAAACCTAAAAACTCTGCTTCTCGTGTAAAACTTGTATTTACACTTGATAATAAAAAATATATGATTACAAGAAAATTTAATTATCAAAAGAACGTTACTAAACTACAAATGGTAAATGAATTATATTATTTAAATGATAATAATCTTGTAAAACTGAAAAGTGGTAATGCATTAAAGGAATGGGTATCAATTAATATAGGTGATATTAATACATTTTTAATATCGTCTATGTTAACACAAAATTCTGATAAAGATTTCTTCACAATGAAATATTCAGACCAAATAAATTTACTTGATAAATCTTTATCGCTAGATGCGATAAATGTATTAGTTGAATTACTAAAACAATCAAGATTAGCATATAGTAATATAATTGAAGCATTAGAAGTACAATATTTAGAAGTTAATTCATCTGATACTCAAGAAATTACAAAAGATAAAGTAGATGAATATTATGAATTAATGAAAAAAACTAAACAGGAATTAAAAGAATTACAAGAAAAATCCTATAAGAAACTAAGTGAAGTAAATAGTTATGTAAGTGTCAATGATGAAAAAGATTATAAATTAACAGATGATGAAATTAATAATATTATAAGTAATATAGAATATGTTGAACAAGATATAGATATTACCATACTTCATAATGAAATTGGTCAAATAACTGCAAAATTACAAGATATGCAAGATAAATTTAAGGATTTAAAGTTAAAATACAATAGGTATAAAGATAATAAAAATACAAAAGATGATACCAGTAGGACTTATAGTAGTAGGAGTATACTTTGGGAGTTTAGTGATATGTGTTGCGGAAAGAGCAATAAAGGACATCAAAAATACATACATAAAAGTAAAGAAGATATAAATGGTACAACTCTTAAGAATATTGAAGAAGAATTTGCAAAATGTAAAGAATACTTTGAAAATAATGATAATACCATAAGCATTGAAGAATTAAAAGAGAAAAATCAAAAATTTAATACGGAATTACAAGATAAAAATAATAGTTTAAATAATGTAAATTCAGAAACAGATAAAATAATAAATTTCAATAATATTTATACTTCAAACATAAATAATAATTTAAAAGAACAAAAGAGTGTTCAAAAAAAAATTAATACTACAAAAGATGAATGTAATAATGGTTTAGATGAATATGCTAAAATGTTAAGTAAAATTGATAAGAAAAAGAAACTACTTGAAAATAATAACAATGTTTTACAGATACTAGAGGATACAAATGAGAAATATATAAAGTTTGAAAAAGAAAAAAGTGAATTAACAGAGTCAATTAGAGATATTAATGATAATGATTATCCATTTAATCCAGATTGTAAATGTTGTCAAGCACAACCTTGGAGATTAATGTTAGTTGATTTAGAGAATAAACTTGTAAAATGTAATAAAAAATTAGAAGGATTAGATAGTATTTTTAAGGAAAATAGTACAACATCAAAAGACTATTCTAAAATTAAAAAGAAACAATTAGAAAAAAATATTGATAAGTTTACAAAATACATTGAAACCTTTGATTCTCTTAAAGATAATCAAGAACACTATAAAGAACAATTAAAATTAATTGATAATTATGATGATTGTGAGAAAAAAATAACAAAGTTTGAAGGTTTAGAAAAAGAAAACAATTTAAAACTAAAGAATTTAGAAAAAGAAAAAAGTTCATTATTAAATCAAATTAAGAAACTAGAAATCAAAATAGAAACCTGTAATAAAAATATAGAATCTAAAATAGAATATGAAAAGTGGTTACTAAGAAAAGAAAGTAATGATGAAGACATAAACTATTACTTTTGGTTCAGTGATAATCTAATGGATGAATATGAAAAATTATTAGATGATAATATGAAATTAAGTAAGAAATTAGAAGATTATAATAAAAATATAAAAAATATTGAGTTAAAGACATATTGGAATAATATTTTAACCACTAAACCATTATGGTTTGAATACAATGATATTAAAAATACAATTGATAGAAAAAATAACTATCTAAATAATATATCTAATAAATATGTGAATATTAAAAAAGACTATAATAATTATCAGAAAATTGTAAGTAAAAGAAATGATATACAAAGTGTTCTAGAGGAATTCAAAAATAAAACAAATATTTTAAATCATTTCTCAGAAATATTTGGTAATTTCAGAAATTGGTTATATAAAAATAAAATTATACCATTAATTGTTAAAAATACAAATGAAATTATAGATAAATTATCAAATGATAATAAAGATGTATTAAAAATAGATACGGTATGGAATGATAATAATACATTTTATTGGACAATTAATGATGGAAATAATAATCCTAATATAGAGAAAGCTAGTGGATTTCAAAGATTTATATCTGGTTTAGCAATTAAAATTACTTTATCAAATATTGGCATATCAAATTTACAATGTAATCAATTATTTATAGATGAAGGATTTACATCATGTGATAAACATCATTTAAGTAAAGTACCGGTATTTATAAATTCATTATTAAATCTATATGATTCAGTATTAGTTGTATCTCATTTACAAGAAATAAAAGATAGTGTATCAATAAGTATTAATATTGATAGAAATAAAGAAAAATCATTATCTAGAATTAGATATGGAAATAAGTTAAATATAACCCAAAATAAAATAGAGTATTAAATAGACTCTTAAATTAAAATATTAAAGTAATAATTTACTTCCAAGAATAATAACTACTTGTGTAACAGCAAGAGCAATAATATTGATATATGGAATATTTACATTTGCAAGACGACTTGTGATTAATTTTTGTATTTGTGGATTTTGTAATAATACATATGAGACTATAACAACTATAAATAGTTTTATATTTTTATTAATTTCGGTAATAATTATATTGAGTTTACTAGGTGGTGATGGTTGTGTCAAATAATTTAAATTATTAAAATCCATTGGTTGTAAAGGTTTTTGTTGCTGTTGTATTTGTTGTACTTGTTGTATTTGTTGCATTTGTTGTAGTTGTTGTAGTTGTTGATTTTGATTCATAGGTTGACTAATATTATTTAATGGTTGAGGAGGCATTTGTTGCATTGCTTCCATTGGTACTTGAGGTCCATTTGTTTGAGCTTCATTCTCATTCTGTATTTCTGCTAACACTTCATGAATAGTATTATCTTCATCGCCCGCAGTTTCAGTTAAATTATTAATGTTCGGTAAATTACTAATATCTGTAGATTTATTCATATTATTTATAAATAATTAATTTTTTTTTATGATCGTAATTAAACGAAATTTTCTTTATTTGGACAATTTATTGGATATGGATTATATTTATAACATTTTTTATCTATCTTATAATATTTATCCATTTCAACTATCTTAGGACCTTTTATTACTAAACAATTATTATTACTACATACTTTTCTAAACATTGATGCTAATCCTAAACCTAATATAATTGAAACAATTCTCTGACCTACTTCAGTATTTAATAGTTTATTCATTAATGTATTTATTTACTATAATTTTTTATTTTTTAAAAAATTTTCAACAATAGGTTGAGTTTTTATATCTTTTTCATTAACTTCAGTACAATTCTTTTCTTCAACCTCATATTTATAACAATTATCATTTTTGTCTGTATATACTAATTTATCTAAATTATTTGGATTTGGAAATCTATATACTATTTCTTTTTTAGGTTGTACTAAATATACATATAATATACCAATTGCAAACGATATTACAAAATATTCAGTTTTAATATATTTTCCTAGCATACTAATTTTAATATAATAAAAGATTATTAAAAAATTATTATGTAATATTAAAATGTTTGAAAGTGAAATATTTGAAAGTCAACCATTAGAAAATATAAATTTCATAGATAAAAATAATGAAGATAAATTAGATGAAAATAAATTAGATAAAAATAATGAAGATAAATTAGATGAAAATAATGAAATAGTTGATGATAAATGTAAAAAAAGTATAATAAACTCTGAAGGTTTTGGTATATCAAATGGTGTTGCTACTATTTTAGCTTTACTTGCCGGTTTTCATGCAACTAAAACAACTAAGTTAAGTGCTATAGGTGCTTTATTATCATTATTATTAACTGACCCAATTAATGATAGTTACTCAATTTATATTTCTATGAAACATAATGACCCAGATGAAGCATACAAAAAATTTAAAGGTACTTTCTTATCACAAGTTGGTGTTCAAGCAATATTTCTAGTAGTTCTGTATTTATCTAAATCGGTTTACCAAGCATTCTTAATATCTTCAGTATTAGGTATATGTTTATTAATATATGATTATAATAAACGTTTAAAAAAGAAAGATGAAGTATTTATTGAACTTAGTAAAATATTAGGATTGATATTATTAACATTTATAATTAATACATTATTTTATAGATTTTATAGTAAAAAATTATAATTTAAATATTTCTTTACATATATCTGGTTTAGATAAGGTCTTATAATTTTCAGGTAACCTCTTTTCAATGTCTTTGGATCTCTTTATAATATCAATTATTTCTGGTTTTTTCATATAATGTTCTGCTGTACGTGTTTTGCCAGAACATTCTTTTTCATTTTTAAATCTGAATAATTTTAAAAATTTATCTTTTACGTCTTTTTCTAATTTATTTAAGTCTTGTTGAGACTTACTATTTAATTTTTTCTTAATCTTCTTTTTTAGTTTACTTCTCTTTTCTTTCTCTATTTCTTCATCTGTTTTTTTAAGTTTTGGTTTTATTTCTTGTATTTCTTTCTTTACTTTTTTCTTTATAATATTTTTTTCTTTAATTTCTGGTAATTTTACTATAACATAATCAATTACATTTTCTGTTTTATCGAATGTACTATAATATTGATTTCCAAAGTTTAAGTAATCAATTATACGTTTTTTATTTAATATGGAATCTTGTTCTTGTAATATGTCTTCATATAATTCTATTTTTTTTGTTTTAATATCATTTCTTTTTTTTAAATTTTCTTTATATTCATTTCTATTCATTTCATTTACTTTAATGTAATATTCTAGGTATCCTTTAACTTTGGTATCTATATCTTTTAGTTTAGATATTATATCTTTATAATTTTTAAAATCTGTTTGATTATTCAATTCATGAAGAATTTTATATTGTAAATTACTATAATCTACTAACAAATCTTTCTTTTCTTTTTTTAATGATTCAATCTCTGTAAAAATATCCTTGTATTTTGGTTTAGTTATTACTATGTGCATACTATTATATTTTAATTCAATTGTTTCTGCATTTTCTTTATAGTGTCTAGTTTCATCTGGTTCTTTTTTTAATATTTTCAATTTATATGAATATACATATTGTAATTTATTTAAATATTCCTTATATATTGGATTATTAAAATTACTTAGATAATTTTCCATTATTTATTTTTTATAATATAATTAAATTTATTTAAAAACCATGTCAATAACACAAAATAAATAAAAACATACTATTGCTAACACAATTGTTAATACACCAACTGAATACATAGTTTCATTCTTTTTTAAACCAAAATTTTTAATTTCACCATTTTTTTCAAATAACATTGATGGTTTTTTAAGAAATATTAAAGTCATTATTAATACATATAAGAAAATAGCGTAAAAAATTCTACTGGATAAATACTTCATTATTATTATTAATATAAAATAATAATATATAAAATAATTAATAATGAAAAATTTATTAATATATCTTTTGCTTTTCTTGTTATTAATTTTAGTTATTCAAAAAAAACATAATATATTTGAAACATTCCAATCAAATTTAAGAAATGAAGAAATACTAAAAAGAAAACTCAAATTTAAAAATATGCCAATTGTTAATATTTATAAAAATTCAAATGTAGAATCAAATGAATTAAAAAAAATAGATAAATATTTAAATAATATTAATGTTATTACAGAAAATAACATAGAAAATATACAAAATAAAAAACATGCATTATATTACACTGATTCATATACATATTCAAAATATTACAAAAATTATAAAGTGTTAACAATGTGCTCTATACCGAAACAACTACTACTTGTTTCAAATACTAATTTAAATTTGATAAATACTGCAATGAATGTAGGATATTTGAATGATACCGATTTGGAATTATTTAAAATTATTATAAAGTCACAAGTAAACTACACAAATTTAAATAATTATAACTTTGTAAAAATAGAGGCCAATGAAGTAATACAAAGAGTATTTGATACTGATACAACGCAATCTGATATTGACCTATTTATTTATTTTAATACTATGTTGAATCCAATGTTAGATGAATTAGTTAAACAAGATAACTTTAACTTGATTAGTTATGATTATAAAATAACTAGTTTAGATATGACAACTAATCAAAATAATGATGACCAAATAGTTGGTGGCAATGCTGAAGATTCTTTAGATGATAAGTTACTAAAATTTTATTTACCATATTCAAAAAAATATATACAAACTATAAGTAAAAATACAGATGATAGTAGTTCATCTGATAATAGTAATATAATTTATAACACTATATTAGTTGATAGTTTATTATTTACATTTAATGATGATACTGAAGATATGAATACATATATAAATACGAATACTCGTAAATTTAATGAAATATATTTATACATTTTAAATTATTATAATGAATTCTTAAAAATAAACTATTATATGCAATTTTTTAAATTTTTAAATTTAAGTAAAGAATGGGCACTAGAAAAACAAAAAGATGGTTCATTTAAGAATGTAATGGAACCATTTGATGATAAATATTTAAAGTTTAAAATTAATCCGAAATATCTAATTGCTTATGATAAAGATGCAAATGTAATTAAATATAAATTTAATAAATTAAAAATAAGTAATATATCTTTGGAAAAAGATGATGAATTATATAGTGAACATAATGGTGAAACAAAAAATTATAAGGTTGTATCAGTTGATGAAAAATATGTTTATGTAGAAGAAACTATCCCAGTACTAAATGAAACCGAGTTTGAACCTTTATATAGTTGTTATCAAGATAATACTATTTTAATTCAAAGTGAATGTGTTGATACAGTTGATAAAGTAGGTAATCCTAAACCAGTATATAATTGGGATAGACCTTGTAAAATAAATACAGAGTGTCCTTTTTATCTATCAAATAAAAATTATCCAAATGAAAGAGGTGGTTGTAATAGCGGTTATTGTGAATTTCCAGTAGGTCTTAAAAGAAAATCATATAGAAAATATGATGAAACTATTACTGATAGTAATTATCCAAGATGTCATGGTTGTGATATTAATGATGATAAAGATTGTTGTGATAGTCAACTTAACAATCCCAAGTATAAAACACCAGATTATAAATTTAAGAATGATATAGATGATAGAAGATTAAGTAAATTTTTTTAATATAAATATTTTAAATTTTTTTTGAATTTTATTTAAATTTAATTAAATTAATTAAATTAAATAATGATTTATAGATTATTAGGTTGGAGTATTTTAATAATTTTAATAGCACAACAAATGAATAAACAGAATAATAAAGAACAATATAGGAATAAAGAATTAAAAAATCATGGTGTAGGAACTTTTCCCGTATTTAATACACAGAGTTTAAAAAGTGAAGAAGATGACGAATTTGATTATAGTAATATTGATAAAGATGAAGTAATGAATAAAATAAATAGTTCTAAGAACGATAGAGCAAAGAAGTTTAAAGAATATGTAGAATTAAAACAAAATGGTGATGAGGGAGAATATACAAAAAGTTTAGAGAAAAATATGGATGATATTGATAAATATATTAATGAACTACAAAATATATATTATAAAATAGCGTCATCTAAAAGCAGTTCAAAAACAAATAGAATTCCAAAATATGATAAACAATACGATGAAGTTTCATTTAATTTACCTAAAGGAAGTTTATTAGAAGTAAGTGATAATAGAAATATTTTTGAAAATAGAATACAATCATTTAATACCGATATACGTATGGTAAATAAAAATAAGGTAAATAATGAATTAGAAAATAAAATATTTAGAGATGAATTTGAAAATATGATAAATAAAAATAAAAAGGATTACTATAATGGTTTATTAGATTTTGAAACCATATATGATGATGAAGAGAATGATGAAGAGAATGATGAAGATAATGATGAAGATATTGAAGAAAAAGGATTACTTAGAAAAAAAGAATATGAATATGTTACAAAAAAAGATATTAGTTTGTTTAATAAAATTGAAAATATAGTATTGGACAAGATCAATGCTAATAGTAAGTTTGAAACTGGTATCAATAATAATTTTATAGTTGTCCAAAAGAAACTTAATTATATATTATATAACAAGAAAGATATTAAAGAATTAGTATATGATGGTGAAATAGTAATATATAGAAATATGAAAAATCATGGTAAACATATAGGTTTCAAAGTATTAGTATCAAATAATGATATTAATATAATTGAACTTACACTAAAAGGAATTGTAACAGAAGATAAAATACATATTCTTATATCCAGTAATGAATTTGAAAATAATCTTGTATATTATGAATATAAAGATAAATATATAATGACTACAAATCCCCGTGAACAAGAAGTAAAAAATATGAGTTATCTAGAAAAAATAGGTATAATGCGTAATAGGAAGAATGCATTAAGATTAGATAGAGGATTAAGATAACTTTTAATTTATATATTAAGCAAAACAATTTCAAAATACTTTTTGCAATATTTTTTTACTCCCTCTCTGATATATAAAATGGGTAATATTT
>MDTB01227837.1_pt1 | contig 16441 bp, 14 predicted proteins | sample 811161 | NCBI WGS metagenome assembly MDTB01 (sample SAMN05326650, study PRJNA326480) | marine metagenome | isolation source: seawater | place: Mediterranean Sea | collected 2009 | reverse complement strand
TTATATGATTTACTCCCATGACATTTATGAGTAGAGCAAAGGACAAGGCTTAAAAATGAAATCGTTTGCCCTGCAAAAATTATTATATCTCAATCAATATGGTGGACGCCCTTGGACCTTTCGGCTGATCATAATATTTCAACTGATCGCTTTATGAATCAATGAACCTTTGCTCTACTCATAAATGTCATGGGAGTAAATCATATAACTTAATCTTACAAATGACGGCATTCTTAAACACTCTGCGCGGCTTTAGCAACACAACCATTAAACTGTCGGGCAAAAAATTGCTTCATCGCGATAACACAACTCATACAAATAAAGGTATTCCAAAGTGGTCCTTGTTTTATGACGGGCTGCCAACGGTGTTATCACTATTAAATTCATACGACAAGATTTTTCACCTACTTCATCCATTCAAAATTGGTTGATAAAACTAAGCGCAACATACTTTGGAAATCCAAATTTTAAAACTATAAACCGCCACCGTCATTGACTCTGTCTGACAACTATGGTGGTGTTTAACGCTCCTGGTTTGATCTCGCTCATGGAACCATCTGTCCAACGAACTTGAACTTTTTTAACAATTTCTTTTTTTCTCAATCCATAGTGTGCGATTGGCTCCATCTGACATAAATACCCAGACCCTGCATCAATAGTCTTTGCGTGGTGCCGTTGGTCTGTCTTGAGAATTACCGTTGCTCCCCTTGCAGGAGCACCGTTTGTATTTAGAGGTTGAACCCTCAAGTAGGTGCTTGAAGGTTTTACTTTGGCTTTGTAAAGACTCAAGGGTTGGGGATCGACTTCTCCGTGCGCAATTAACAGTTCTAACACCCCATCATTATCTATGTCCGCAACAGCAGCTCCAGTTCCGAGTCCAAAAGTTTCCAAGCCAATTTGAAAATCGATTTCTTCAAGTACACCATGTTCACGGATCTTAAAAAGCCTGTTGGGTTGACCGATATTATTCATAAAAATTTCATCGTAACCATCGTTATCAAAATCCGCCGAAATTACAGTCCTTATTTGACTGGGAAATCTAAATCCCGCACTTGATTTATCGATAAATCCATCTTTTGATTTAACAAATATTCTATGGAAGCCATTCCAATTACCACTCACGATATCGAGATTTCCATCGTAATCTACGTCGGTTAGGACCGTTCCTCGCCCATGTTGCTCCGGATCAGATATCATCAGTTCCTCGGCAACCTCTGAAAATTCACCTGCAACGTTTTTATATAAAAAATTCGATCCATTCTCGTTTGCGGCAAAAATATCCATTTTTTCACTCAAAATGTGCCCTGCTACAACTGATCGACCTCCAGTAATTTTATCTATATTCAGATCCGGGGCTTTATCTGTAACATTTAATTCACTAACTTCGTAATACCGAGTCGGCCCTCCATAGTTAGCAACGTAAAAATCATACGACCCATCACCCACACGATCTACGCAAACTACTGATCTGCCTGCTGTCAGATTTAATTGCTCTTGATTTTGGTCGAGGCTAAAAATATCGATTAACTGTGGACCATCTTTTAATAACCTATCAGAGTATAATTTTTTGCCGCTGTATGTATCTGTGTTGAGAAAGTAAATTTCTTCCTTACCATCAGAATCCGTATCACATGCAGCAACTCCAATTGTAGATCTACTTTCATCAGAAAAAAGTGGATTTTTTAAAACATTTTGTATGGTTCCGTCTCGAAGACCTAACGCGAGATTTGGATACCTGAAACCTGTTACAATGAATTCGTTGTTTCCATCTTTATCAAAATCGGTTACCGCTATCCCATAACTTAATCTCGCATTATTATTTTCTATTAAATCCGATACGTCGTTAAAAAACTCAGCCTGAACTATAGAGGGTATCAGTAATATGTAGAAAAATGCTGATGGGTTCATTGAACTTTTCCTTATCTTTATCGGTAGATTGATTTAATGTCATACACAGAAATTGAGGCCGAGTAGTAATGCTCTTTCAGTTTTTTAACGTTTTGCTAGTCGGCTAGCTTTATAAAGATGTCCCCCATACCCTGCTTGACAGCGCTTAATGGCGCGTTATTTCTCAACCTGCAGTATTCACCAGTCACAATGTCATTTTGCACGGAAAGAAGCTGACTATCCGTGCAAACAGCTGCATCATGCAAAACGCCGACAACAACCATATTTCTAATACCATAGACGCGATTTTCGTTAATTTTGCTACCATTGCAAAAATAAGATCTTCTGATTTCTGATGGGAAATCGCTTTTATCACATGGGTTTTGAATGACAATGACATCAACAGGAAATTCTCCGTCTGCGAAGCTAAAATATGTCTTTTTTGTCGAGGTATATTTCATTAAGTCGCATGAACATGGTGAGCAACACTTAAAATAATCACCACATACTTGAGCCGTGCTCTCCGTCTCAGCCAAGGCAACAAAGTCTGGTTTTGCATTGGGACGAACCAAAGACCCGGATACGGCACAATACAGTTTATTTGCTCTTAAAAACTCACCAAAAGGCAAATTTTTTTCTAACAGGAATTTGAAGAAAAGAGCTCCTCCACCATTTCTGTTACCATCTGGAAAGATCGACCCCCAGTGAGTTACCAGATAATCATAAAGTTGCTGATCGCTCCGTTCTTGAGTATTTTTAATAACTTCACCGGTAACAGAATTGCATAGTGCAAGCAGAAATATTACACGAAAGTAAATTAACAATTTTCTCCAGGCGCTATTTTTCAAAGTTTTGTGTCCTAATCTGTATCGATGATGAATAGGTCATGTCATGTTTCAAATTTTCAATCCCACTTAAATGAGTTATAGATAAAAATTTACTGTCTAAACTGAGGATTCTACAAACTTTCATTGCTAAAGAGGATTGAACGAATAGTCATCAAAACCTAAACTTTCAGCTAGAAGCTATTGAAAATTTGAATTTTCAGAATATATTTCACCACCGAATTTATTCTGGCCCACACTTTAAAAAAACACTCGGTAGCAAAACGATTTCCGGAACTTTTAGGTTGCCAAGTTTGCTTACTGAAAAGACTGAACCGATTTCAACGTCAAGACTTCGCATGTCAATTTGCAAAACTGATAAGCCGATCATGAATCCACGCTGATTATCGGAGTGTTGTTGTTTTGAAATGAAAATAGCATGATTTTCATACTTATCTTCTAATCGGAAAATAGCCCCATTATAAACAGCGCGATCGGTCCCAAAGGTTAATTTTATTTTCGTTTTTTTTGCATCATTTCTGTCACGGCACAATAGAATATCTGAACTGCCTGTGGCTGGAAAAATGCTTAAAACTATTACTGTGATAATCGAAATAATTTGTGCTTTCATAATGTTTTTTCCAAAACTCTAGTCTCCCAGTTAAGAGAAGTTTCATCCTAACTCAGCGTATACTTCCAACACTTAGTCAAAGATCTGATTCATTTTTTAGCACTCTTCCGTCTTTAATTTTAAATTTAAAAGCGGTTAAAAGGGTGCCATAGTTATTTTCGAGATCGAAGAATAACGAGAAATTATAACCATCTTCCGTTTGCCATATTTTTTAGTTGCCGTATGGCGACAGATTTCAACTAACACGCGGTTATTATTACTATTGTGTTACGTCAATAATCCTACTAGCGATCTTTAACTTACCTGAGCCCATAACTCGTAAATGTTCCAATTTGACATTTAAAATAAAATGCATTTGAGGCAAAAAATTATACCAATGTCCGTTATCATTAAACTATACTGGCAAGGGTAGAGGTTTAAAAACTATGATTAGGTTGCAGAAAATATTACCGAAGCTGACTCTTAGCTTTAATAAGCTATCAGAATCATGGCGTAGAATGAACAAAAAAATATTCCAGGATGTAGGCTTATATTTTCTATGACCGTCGTTGTCTTTTCATTTTTTCCATCACGGAACAAACCCAAGTTCAAGTCATTTTGATCCGTAAACTAACCTGTAGAGAGGATTGATAGTTTGGCAGATGTAGAAGAAAACTCGGTGGCTATCTTTAGATTTAGGATCATTGAAAGTAAAATCAGAGAAGCCTTTGATAGTAAGTTACTCGCAGTGAAGATTTTTTGATTTATGTTTAACAGCACTCGCTTTTTTATAAAAAAATGGCATTTTTTTCCTATCTTGGTCATTGTAATGCTTCATGTTGCTTTCCTAAACAAATTCAAAGTTGTTGCTCCCCATTTTTTTATTCTGTTTTGTTTAGATCTTTTTTTAATAGCCTTTTGGATTTTTTTAATCTGGATCCGCACAAAAAGCTTCCTCGCTGAAAAATATAAACAGCAATTGATTGAGTCTGAGAAAACAAAGATTAATAATCTGAAGGTAGCGCTTTCCGATTTAGATACAGATATTCCCGCCAAACAATTTGACCTTGTCATAGGAAAATTTTCAAATATCGAACAAATTATTAATCAAAAGTTTAACAGTGCTGAAATTACCCACTCCCGTTATATGACATCTACAAGAAGTGTATTCGACTCTGTCATCACAAACCTGGGGGATGCGATTATTGCTTTTAAGAATGTAACTGCGATCGATATCGCCTATATTAACAAACGAATAGATCAGATCAGTCGTCAAAACGCTTCGTCTTCTGATGAGATCGTTTCTCTGAAAAAGAGGAGAGCAATATGGGAAGAACAGAACGAGAAATATCAACAGCTCTTAGCTCAAAACGAGCGAGCCCTTACAATTATAGACGAAACTTCCCGCGCAGTATCTAACAGTAAAATTCAAAAAGATGGAGTAGTTGAAGATGCAGAACTTGCAATTTTAAGTCTTGAAAATCTGGCTAAGCGCGCTAAGCGTTATTCATCATAAAGCTGAAATCAAATGGAAAATATCAAATGACAAAGGAATCAGTGACTACCAATTCAAAAGGCCTGCGAAATGAATTAAATCTTCAAGATCCTGACAAAATTGACCTACCTTCAGAGCAAAATAAGGAAATTGAAACTCTAGCGTCAGACTTTGCATTAAAACTCCTTGAATTCACTGAGACTGACACCTCTGCTCAGGATGAGTCTAAAGGTGCAATTGAGTCAATGGGTATTCAACTTCAGCGTCAAAGTTCGCACCAGAGTAATATGCTCAAACAGCCCGTAAAAGCCTTGTCAAAGGCGGGAGACGATGGAGGTCCTGTTGCCAATGCTTTAGTTGACCTTAAAATCAAAGTTGAAGAACTTGATCCAAATAAATTTGATTTTTCATCTGGTTGGGTTTCCCGCGTTGTTAGTATTATCCCGGGGGTAGGGTCTAAATTAACCCGTTATTTTTCGCAATTCGAGTCTGCTCAGACAGTTATCGATTCGATAATAAGATCTTTGGTTAAGGGTCGTGATCAGCTAAGTCGAGATAATGTGACTATGACTGAAGATCAGAAACAGATGCGAGCCCTTACAAAGCGATTTGAAAAACAAATTAGTTTGGGACAATTAATAGACCAGAAACTTCTGTATAAGGCAGATCGAGATTTTGCGAATAACGAGTTTAAAAAAAAATTTATTGAGGAAGAATTAATCTTTCCACTAAGGCAGAGGCTGATCGATTTACAGCAACAAATGGCGGTTAATCAGCAAGGGATCATAGCCCTCGAAATTATCATTAGAAATAATAAGGAATTAATTCGGGGAGTTAACCGAGCAGTCGATGTTACAGTCAGTGCACTCCAAGTGGCGGTTACCGTCGCAATTGCCCTTGCTAATCAAAAAATTGTTTTGGATAAAATTTCAATGCTCTCAAAAACAACATCGGATTTAATAGCAGGTACGGCCTCGAAACTTAAAACACAGGGAATCGAAATTCAAAAGCAAGCCTCCAGTGCAACACTCGATTTGGATTCGCTGAAATCAGCCTTTGCTGATGTTAATTCAGCTCTTGATGACATCTCTTCTTTCAGACGCGAATCACTCCCGCAAATGGCCGAAACAATTGTAGAATTTGATCATTTAATAGGAGAAGGTGAAAAATCGATCTCTAGGTTAGAGGACGGTTCAAATCAAAAAACAAGGATCGAACTCAGTTTTTAAAATCTAAAATAGGAGGACCTTATGCATTTTTTTTATCATATGTCCAACTTGCGCAGTATCCTGACTTTAGCTGGGCTAACCTGGCTAAAAAAAATATTGATACTGATTATCAGTTGTTTTCTGTTTATGCTAATTGTTGGTTGCGATGACGCATCGAATATAAGTAAAGCGTTTAAAAATAGGGACGCAATGACCCGTGAGGAAGCAATTCAAGAACTTTTTCAATTAACAGAAAATATAGATTTTAGACGATCAATAGAGACAGGCAGGGCAAAGCTGGATCTTGAAATGGAAGAGCCCGATCTTGCAAAGAATCTTCCCCCAATCGAAGAGTTCCCAATAATAAACACGGCAGTCACAACGCAAAATTCCGTCGTCGTAGAAATTTTCTCATCTAGCGAAAAATCGGGGACTGGTACGGACGGATGGCTTGTCGAAATAGCAGAAGAATTCAATAAATCCTCAATAAAAATTGATGGCGGGAAAACTGCCCAGGTCCTGATCAGAAAAATTCCCTCGGGAATTGGCTACCAGTTTATATCATCCAATACCTACGAACCCGACGCTTTCACTCCTTCTAATGAACTATGGATAAAATTAGCAGAGTATTCAGGGAAGAATTTTAAGGTTATCTCAGAAAGCCTTGTGGGTAATGAAGCAGGTCTTGTGTTGAAAAATAATCTGGTTGAAGATTTCATGAAAGATGATGGGATTATTGATTACGGCGAAGTAATTGAGAAAGTCGTCACTGGACAAATTGTCATGGGTTATACAAATCCTTTTGCCAGTTCTACAGGATTAAATTTTCTAGTTACTGTGTTAAACCATTTCGGTGGAACAAATACGGAAAATCTTACGGATGACGTGATCAGCGTTTTTAGAGAATTTCAAAAAAGTGTACCGTTCGTCGCGATGACAACACTACAACTCAGAAACGGAGTAGAAAAAAGTGGTTCGCTAGATGTGCTTGTAATGGAAAAACAAACCTACCTCCAGGTTCCGTCCCTCGTGAATGGATTTACGTTCGTTCCATTTGGTTCATACCACAACAACCCGCTAGTAGCTTTAGCCAATATCAATGCGCCAAAAATTGAAGTTTTAGAGATATTTAAGTCATTCTCAGAAAAAAGTAAATTTAAAATCAAAGCGAAAGAATATGGATTTAATAATCCCACTAAATCATTTAAAACGCTTGCTGTTCCGAGCGGTGACTTCATAAAGAAAGCTCAAAGAGTCTGGAAATTTGAAAAAGACTCTGGGAAGCAGATTGTTACATTATTCTTGTGTGATGTCAGCGGATCAATGACGGGTGCAAGATTGGCTAACGTTAAGGAAGCGTTAAAACTCGGAAGCGAATTTATTAACAAAAAGCATCAGGCCGGCATTATTAGTTTTAATTCGGAAGTTCAGTTAAAATTGCCGATCAGTGATTTTGCGATAAATCACAAGGCCGGGTTTATAGAGGTTGCGAACAATTTAGAGGCTGGTGGGGGGACGGCTATGTATGACGGGATTGCAGTCTCATTAAAACTTCTGTTAGAAAAAATAAATCAAGATAACAACTTGAAACCGATGTTGTTTGTCTTGACTGATGGAGAAACTAAAAGCGGTTTAAAATATAACGATCTAGAGTCCATCATCGAAAAAATAGGTATTCCGATTTATACCATCGGCTTTGAAGCTAATATCCCAGAGTTGAAAATGCTTTCAAATACTGTAGAAGCCTCAACAATCGATGCAAATGTTGACAATATCAAATATAAGATCGGTTCACTGTTTAACGCCCAGATGTAATATGAAAATCTTTTTAATTTGGCTTTTTCTCAGCCTCGCCTTTTATGGTGGGTTTGGGATTTACTGGGATTACAAATTAACGGCTAATCCGCGTCAGATTGTAATTCTTTTAGATGCCTCAAATCCCATGAAGCCAGATTTCGTAGAAGCAAAAAATTCAGTCAGGAAAATCATTTCCGATGTACCAAAATATGTTGAGCCGCTTGTCTACACATCCAAAGGTACTCAGATCTCTATTAATGATAAGAATCCGAAACTTGGAGACATTAAACCCTATTCTAAGAGGGATTTCGAAAAGTTTTTTGAAAAACACCAATCCGACCTCAAAAACGCAAAAGAAAAAATTTTGATAACAAATATTTCAGAATCGAAAATAAAAGACCAATTCGGCAAAGAACTTTTTTCAACCTGGCGAATCAATACAATTAAAAAAACGGAATAAGAAAGTGCGATTCATCTCTTCGTTTTAAATAGTTCAAGAACAATGTATAAAAATTTAACCTATAAATTTTTATACACAACCAACATAAATTTTAAGGATCACCCACCGTACCAATAAAACTTTACTTTGCCATTTATTTGTCGCCTCGCAAAAAGCTCAACGAGGCTCTTAGATCTTAAAAGCTGATCTCAGACAATCGCAGATGTTTCGACCACAAAGTTCATTTCTACTCTACTCGCAGACTCAATCAAAGATACGTTCAACCGAACTGTTTTTCCTGCAAACCGGGCAAAAGCGATTCAATTATACTTGACTTCTGTTTAATAAATTAACAGAGATTTATGCCCCAGAAATCGAGGAAACCTGAATTCCTCATGCTAGGCTTAAATCTTATAGAATTTAATTTACAGAAAAACTCAGGTGGTGTTTTTGGTTAATTCATCTTTATCAAAACATTTAGCTTATTTTTTAGATAGATTCGCTGATAAATACTTATCATTTTTCCACTGCTTTTGTGACTCTACGGTAATTTTTAGGTCCTACAGACTTCTGTCTCAGTCACCATTTTTTTATGGTGTCGGCTACTCATAATCTATCTAATTCGTTCATATTTTTTTGTAAATTCTCCATCGCATACAGATCTTTTCGTCAATTACGCGAACATTACTTACAAACAAGTTAATAAAAAACACTCAAAATAGTATCGAAACAACTTAAAAATAATACCCCTAAAATTCATCGGTACTTGTGCCTAATTAATGAAATAAATTATCATTACAATAATTCAGTTGTTAAAAAATTTTTTAAACTTTTTGTTTTTTCTAAAAAATGTCTGGTTGGGCTAGTTTAGTCACATATAAGGAAAGAACTATCATCTGGGATTCGGTATTAAAAAATTTATAATCGCAACGAGAATAAATATCCATAATTACAAGATGATTAAACAAGAATTAAAAATCTCTTATTTAGAAAATGACTTTAGAAGAATTTAAAAGTAATTCCGCCGTGATCGCCGCCCTGAAGCGTCCTCGATCGGTCCGCAGTATTTTAAATTACATTTGCGCATGTGATACATCTGACAGGTTTGCCCGAGAAAATTTAAATACTGAAGAATGGGTTGCACCGTTGCTAAAAATTTGGTTCGCAAGCGGCACTGCTTTAGATGATTTCTGTAGGCCGTTTAGAAAAGTTATAAGGGAACTCAAAGCTGATCCACCGACCCTGATTGGCGGGGAGTGGGATAGTCTGGAGGGAAAAGTTGCAAAGGTTTTGTTGGCAGATCAGCTGTCACGATCTTGTTTCCGTGGAACGTTAGAATCCTTTTCCTTCGATATTATTGGTCGTGAGTTGGTTCACGATCTCTTTAAGCAGGATTCCCTTGAAGAAACATTAAAGCTTCCGGCAGCAATTCTCTATCTGTTACCCTGGGCCCTGGCTCATTCTGAAGAAATCAAAGACTTACAACGTGCTTGTGAGGTGATCGATATAGCTATCACAGCCTATCCTCAGTTCAAATTATTTGCGGGTCGAAACAAACAGGCAGTAGAACAGCACCGTCAGGTATTAAAGAAATTCGGCCGTTATCCTCAAAGAAACGCACAATTTAATCGGACAAGCTCTCCAGAAGAGATTGAATGGCTAGATGATAAAAAAAATCTGCCTATCTGGGCCGGCGGGACGCTTGCTATTGATCAACCTATTAAATAGTAAGCCTCCTTTTCAAACACCATAGATTAAAGCTCTCTTTAAATAGCTATTAAGTCTTCGTCCAATCCAGTTTTGTTATTGCTACAAGGTTCACACCTACTTTACACGATCTCACCAAAAAAATAGAACGAATTAACATGCAACCACATCTAGGTTTGATTTATAAAATGAATCTTTTTTTTGAAAAGTCCAGTATCTCAATCCCAATCAGGATAACTTTTTAAGTACAAAAAAAAATAGGTCTCAAAAATGCCCCAAATGAGTATTTGGCAATTAACTCAAAATTTGCTACTTTACTACTAAAGTATTAATCCAAATTATGGAGTAATTATAGGAAAAAGTATGTCAAATTCGTCTGCCCACGAGGTTGTTTTAAGTTTGTATGATTATTTTGCTGAAAGAGATATGGAAGGCTTCAAATCGATCTGCCATGACGACTACAAATTTATTAATAATGGAATGCATAGATTTTCCGGAACTCTAGATGGTTTTGACGTGCTTCTCACCAGCCTGATAATGCATATACCGAGGGTGCTTCCCAATTTCAAAACAGAAGTTATTTCATCATTCGCAAATGAAACTCAAGTGTTTGTTCACTGCCATCTGACGGCGGACGACCTTGACTCTTCTACCGGCCATTACTTTGCCGTAGAAAATCGAAAAATCAAAGAACATCATGTTTTTGATGACTCACAAAAACTTGCACATGCGATGAAGGCGGTAGTTTAGACACTAGAATTGTTTGATGTATTTTGGTTAGAAACCAATAAAAATTTGGAGTACCGATCTTCTCTAGTGGATATGAACGATTCCATTAAGTCCTGTATTCTCGTCTTGAGGCCCAATGGATTAAGAGAGTTGGCAAAATGAAGGCTCCATTACAAAAGAAATTCATCACCTTAAATTTATTACATTATTTTTAGGATTAAAATATATCATTATTTGTTTGAGTTGTGAAAGTTGTTCATGAGGCCAGAGTACATATGCCTGAATTTCTCAGAAATTAAGCAGAAACTATTTCAAACTATTAATAGTTTGAAACAGTTTGAACATGGTCCATTATGTTTTAAAAGGGTTATAGCGCCTATAAAAAAATAAATATGTATTAGTAGGGCTTGTCATAGCGACTCCAACGGCCGAAATTGCAATTCGGAAAACCTAATCTTAGAAGCGCAATTGTAATGATTAAGATTTTTGTATCGTAAATTATTAACGTTTCTAGTTTAATCAGATTCTTTCTTCTGAACTTAACCTAGACACATTACATATGTAGCTAAGGCACAATAGCAAATCAGGAACCTAAATGAATCTTCTCAAGATATTATCAGCAGAACAAAAACTCTCTCGGACTCAGGCAATTATTCTCGTGGCATCAGGTTCTGTTACAGTAAGTTTTACCGGCATAATTATCCGCCTAATTGAGACAGCAACTCCATTTCAAATTAGCCTCTACAGGGCTATAGGTTATTTAATTTCATTATTACTATTCTTGATTTGGAAATACGAAAATAAATTTTTTAATACTATAAAGGGGATAGGTTCATATGGCTTTCTGGGGTCCTTTTTGCTGGGTGCGGCGGCGATTACATTCGTGCAAGCTCTTGTCAATTCGCCTATAGCAGAAACAACATTTATTTTGGCGACAATGCCGATCATTACTGCCATTATGGCCAGAATTTTTTTAAACGAAACGTTGTCAAAACAGGCAATAATTGCATTTTTTATTTCATTTATCGGGATCTCATTAATTTTATTCAATGATATGCGTTTTGACCCATCTTTTGGAAATCTCATGGCAGTAATCACAGTTTTTTTATTTTCAAGCTATACGGTAATTGCTCGATATAATCGAAAAATTGATATGGTTCCTGCTTTGCTACTGGCATCACTTTTCAGCGGAATTTTCTGTTTTTTACTTGCATATCCTCAAATTATGACAATCAGCAGAGACATCTCCCTATGCTTATTTATGGGTTCCATCATTACGTTTTTCGGTAATGTTTCTTTCGTTATTGGAATCCGTTCCTTATTTGCCGCAGATACTACTTTCATTATGCTCCTGGAATTCGCACTCGCGCCACTTTGGGTTTGGTTGTTCCTTGATGAGTATTTTGGATTAGTAACGCTGTTCGGGGGTCTTTTAATCCTCTTTGCCGTTATAGGAAAAAGTATTATTGATATTAAACAGAAGGCAGCTTTTTGAAGGTATCTGCAAAAATAATCGACCTACTGACCGCCAGATGTCCTTCCTCATTCTCATAAAAATATTGAAAAAAGCAAAGCCACCCGTGACCAAAGAGTAAGTCAAACCCTCCGAAATTTTCAATTTTCTTGAAATACTAACTTTTTCAATCAAGCTTACTAATTGATCACGAATCTTCAACCAGAGTTAAGAATATGCATTTTCCACCATCAAAAAGTTCTAAAATCTAGAAATTAAGCTACTTTTTGAGAGTTTAAGAGAAGAAAAATCTTTTATATTATGTTTTATAATATTAAATGCGCCAAGTAATGGCTTTACTCAAAATACCTAAATATCTGTTCAAAAATAACTTCATGGCGTATCGCTTGGATCTTCTTAACAAACACCAAACTTTTTTAAAAGTTTTAAACCAGTAATGAGAGAGAAAAAAAATTTTCTCTAACAAACTGATGATAAAAAATAAAAGTTATTTAGTCTAAACTCATCATAAAGACCATTTGTATAAACACCTTGGCATTGATCAACTGACAAATTATGCTAACAAAATTTTAGCAACCACCCGACTATAACCAACACAAATCAACAACTAATATGAGGTCTTCACCGCGCCGTTTTCCTGTCCAGCCTTAGCTAAAAATATTCCGCAAACCAGTAGAATCAAGATTGTTGTGAACCACTTCTTTAGAACCCGAGCAAATTAATTCTTCTACCGATTGCTCAATCTCATTTCATGTCTTAAATACTCTAAAGGCTCTCGGAAAAAGTCTATATTTTGATTCATTATAAACTCCATTAAATGTGGAGTAAGCCAGACCAGCATATTCGATTTTCAAGCTCGTATTTTTTCTTAATCTGGCCCCATCAGGTTTCACCCCGATATTATAAAGAAAGAGATTACACAAGATGCAAAATCCGAATATTATCAACGGGACCTCAAAATTCTTCCGTATATAGGGAAAAGGCGACCATTTTTCGGTTTTTAAAAGGCGACAATCTCTATCTATCTTATAAAAATTAAAGAGGGCATAGCTTTTATGGTTCACTAATCTTTTTAATTGCCACCTAACCGCTACGGCCTTTAAATGAATATTCTCCATGAAAAACCACTGTATGGCTTTTTTAAACGCATTAAACATTCATAAATCCTTGGGTCCTTTTGGGACCGTTTGCGTATACAACCCTCGTGGGGTATTCGGGAATTTTATACTTTAGTATAAAGTTAAAATATCATACTAAAGTATTAATAGGCAATAAGTTTTATTTATAAAGATTTAAGAAAGCCCGATCCAACCATACAGCCTGCTACATTGGCTAAGAAATACCTTTTAATCCTGCATTAGATAACTCAATAAATATTTAGCTATAAGTTTGCAAACTTGAAATGTCGCCTTGACGATAAAGATTGCTAAAAAATTTAGCGTAGCTTTAATATGGCAAAATATCCGTGGAACAAAAAAGATATTTCGCCATTAAGAAATTTAATAATTGTTGTATTATTATTTAAAGTGAATGTATCGTTAAAAAAACAAATCATCTGATAATGTAAATGCTCCTTTGGTTGCAATTTATTTTATAATATAAGTGGATAAACTCTTATACCTAAACATTTAATTTGAATTGTAATGGTCGTAAATTGGTTCATGAAACCCACATTTTATTCAACAAAAATTAAACTGGCTGTTTATCTGAATATTTTTTACCATCTGCTATTTCAGAGGATAACGTGTATCTGTGAAAGCTAAAAATTTTAATACCACCCGTCGAATAGTGAATTTCAAAAATCTGTTAAAATCTTCCTGGGAAGACACGAAAGTTTTAGCGACTGACTTCCAAACAGACTCACTACGCATCGGAGTTACAGGCTTAAGTAAAAGCGGGAAAACATCGTTTATAATAAGTTTTATTACAAACCTTATTTATTTCGACTCTGCAAAATTAAGCGGTTTCTTGGCTGCACACTCTGGTCGTTTAATCGATGTTAAATTAAGATTAAACGACAAGTACGAAAGCAAAATGTTCCCATATAATGCGATACAAATGGGGTTACGAGGAGATCCCCCAGAGTGGCCAAACGCAACAACTGCTCTGAGTTCTTTTCAGTTGGATCTGTTTATAAAGAGTAATCCATCTATTCCTTCCAATCTAAATTTATTCTCTAAAGATCTAAAAAAAGTAACAATCGAAGTTTGGGATTATCCCGGTGAGTGGTTATTTGATCTTCCGATGATGGATATGTCCTTTTCCTGTTGGTGTAAGCAATATTTTGAAGAATTATCAAAAAATGTAGAAAAAGAGTGGACACAGGGTTTGCTTTGCAAATTAAGTAAATTCAATGCTGGAGAAAGTTTTGATAGGGATAAGGCGTCACAGACAATCACAGTATTCAAAAACTTTCTGGAAAAATATAGAGCGATGAACCCTTATTCATTTATAACCCAACCTAGCATTCTTCTCAGCAAAAATGTTATTTTGGAGGAACAGTGGTTTCTCCCGATTCAAATCGGCTCTGATCAATATGGTACAGAAAATAGTTACTTTGCTACTTTTGAAAAACGTTATGATGCTTATGTCAAAAATCATATCAAGCCCTTTTATAAGCAAATTTTTGGCAGAATTAATTGTCAAGTTATGCTTGTAGATATTATATCGGCGTTATTTTCCGGTTCGAAAAGTTTTAACTCCTAAAAGAAATCAATTGAATTTATCTCAAAATATTTTACCTATGGTAATCAAAACTATATCCAGCAATTACTCAAACCAAAAATAAAAACATTGATTTTCTTAGCCACAAAAGCCGATCAGATCGTCGATACAGACATTGAAAACACCCGACATCTTTTGGCAGAAATGACGAAGGATATTGCAAGAAAGGCAAGCTTGGCGGGAATAAATACCAAAACAGAGGCGATCTCAGCGATTCGTTGCGGAAAAACCAAACGGTTAGGAAAAGAAACTGTTATCAATGGAGATGCCGAGTTGGATGGCCTTATCAAGCATGTTGATGTTAGTCACCCTTGTATTCCAGGTTATATTCCGTCTCCAGCTGAATTTGATGAGTTATTTTGTTTCAAGTCGCCGAGGTTTATTCCACCCAAGTTACCTAATAATCAAAAATGTTTTCCACACATTCGGATGGATAAAATTATCGATGATCTACTTGGGGAAAAATGTCTGTGATTTCCGAAACTTTTACAAAAAGCGATAAAAATAATTTACCAAAGAGAAAAGTTTTCATTAATGAAGTTTCGAAACGAAGCGACCATCCACCCGAATCTATCGAAAGTATCGAGGATGAGTCTTTTGACACAATAAATTTGCCAAAATTGCCAGTAAAAGGATTGAAGGCACTTTTATGGTCATTGGCGAGTTTATTCTTATTCACTGTCTTTTGGAATATTTTTGAACTGGCGTTTTCTATTTTTGCATTCCATTGGTTTTTCGGATTTATTTTTACTGGATTTATTTTATTTATTGGGGGAACACTCGTCAGAGTTCTTTGGCAATTATTTTTCTATCAGTCAGATATAAGGTCTCTAGAGCGTCTGCGCCAGCTTGCCGAAAAAATGAAAAATTCAAAAAAGACTATTTATAAAAGACTATTTTTGGATGAACTTAAAAACTTTTATCGAGGAAAGCCACAAGAAAAAAAATTATTGGCTACAATTGTTTCTGTAAATGATTATGCCGACGATTGTGAAACCATCGAACATCTTGAATTATTTTTTTTTCAGCCGTTGGACCAGTTTGCTTTAGATCATATTCGATCAGTAAGCAAACAGACTGGGATTGCCGTTGCATTAAGCCAGTGGATTTGGGTGGATTTAGTGATCGCTTTTTACAGAAAGTTAGTTTTGATTGCGGATATCGCTAAGATTTATGGAATGAGACCAACGTTGAAAAATCAATATACCATAATTAAATGGATTTGGAGCGATCTTGCTTTTCTCAACGTCACAGATCTAACAATGAGTGACGCGTTGACAAGTATAGGCGTTTCTTCTATTCCTAATATGCTTTCTTCGAGTTTAACCCAAGGTTTCGGATCTTTAGTGATAACTTCACGTATTGGTAGTATTGCACTCATGCTGACGAGACCAATCCCACTAAATAAAAAGCCAAAATTTGATTGGCAGAAAGCCTTAAAGAAGCTCATTGAGTCTATTGGAATTAAACTTACAAAATCGTGAAAGAAGAACGTTTTAATTTTGAACTGCATCTCCCAGAGTAATCATAACTTTTTATTTCCATGT
>MDTB01174818.1_pt1 | contig 16441 bp, 18 predicted proteins | sample 811161 | NCBI WGS metagenome assembly MDTB01 (sample SAMN05326650, study PRJNA326480) | marine metagenome | isolation source: seawater | place: Mediterranean Sea | collected 2009 | reverse complement strand
TTTTAATTCAGACATTTAATTTAACGATTTTATACCAGGTAATTCTTTTCCTTCAAGATATTCTAAAAAAGCTCCACCTGCAGTTGAAACAAAACTAAAGTTATTAATTAAATTCAATTTGTTTAATACTGCAACTGTATCTCCACCACCTATTACAGAAAATAGATTATTATTCTTAGTGTTGATTGAAATCTCTTTTGCTATTTCATAACTTCCAACAGCAAAATTTTCGTTTTCAAAATAACCGGCAGGTCCATTCCATAAAATAGTTTTTGAATTATTAATAACATTTTTTATAATTTTGATTGTTTCTAAACCAATATCTAATATTAAATCATCATTTTCAATTTCATCAATTTTTTTGTTATTTGAAATATCGGTTAAATTTTTTCCAACAGAGAAATCTGATGGACATATTATTTTACAATTATTTATTTTAGCAGAATTGTAAATTTCTTTAACTATTAAATCTGAATTTATTTCAAAAATTGATTTTCCAATATTATGATTATTATATTTTATGAAATTATTTGCCATTGCTCCAACCACAACAATATTGTCATATTTTTTTGCTAAATTTGTAATAACTTCAATTTTTGTAGAAATTTTAGAGCCACCAATTATGCAACTTATTGGTTTTTTAATATTACGAGTTATTTGATTTAATGCGTTTATTTCATTAGCTAAATGTAGTCCTCCATATGCCGGTATAAACTTTGTTACATTAGATACAGAAGCATGAGCTCTATGCGAACAGGAAAAAGCTTCATTAACATATACATCACCAAGACTTGCCAATTTTCTTGCAAATTCAATATCATCACTTTGCTCTTCTGGATAAAATCTTATATTTTCAAGTAAAGCAATTTTTTCATAATTACTCTCAAAAATATCTTTTCTATCTAAATTCTTAAAATCTTTAGTTATCATTTTGATTTCTAAATTCAGCTCATCATTTAAGTATTCACAAATTGGTTTAAGGGATAACTCAGGAACTTTTTTACCTTTTGGTCTTCCCACGTGAGTAATTATAACTATTTTTGCATTCTGGTTTAAAAGATATAAAATGGTTGGAATAACTTTTTTAATCCTGGTGGCATCTAAAACTTTAGCATTTTTAAGAGGTACATTGAGATCAACTCTTAGTAAGACTATTTTTTGATTTAGATCTCCCAGATCTTTTATTTTTTTCATTAAGAAATTTTATGAAGATATTTAGCCAGATCACACATTCTATTTGAAAAACCCCACTCATTATCGTACCAAGCAGAAATTTTACCCATCTTATCGCCAACAACACTTGTAAGAGAACTGTCTATTATTGCTGAGGAAGAATTATGGTTAAAATCTATAGAAACTAGTTTTTCGTCTGTAATTTCTAAAATTCCTTTTAAATATTTTTTACTAGCTTTTCTAAATGCATTATTAATTAATTTTTCACTCAATTGTTTGTTTGTATTAAATACTAACTCTACCAAAGATACATTTGGAGTTGGCACTCTCATAGCAACACCACCTAGCTTCCCTTTAAGAGAAGGTATAATTTCAGCTATAGCTTTTGAAGCTCCAGTTGATGTAGGTACAATAGATTGATTAGCCGATCTTGCTCTTCTGGGATCTTTGTGAGAATTGTCGAGAATTCTTTGATCACTCGTAAAAGCATGAATTGTTGTCATAAATCCATTTTCTATTTTAAAATTTTTATGCAAAACATCAGCGACTGGAGCTAGACAATTAGTTGTGCAGGAAGCTGCAGAAATAATTTTATCATTTTTAGTAATTTTTTTTTCATTTACACCGTACACAATAGTCTTGTCCGCATTTTTACATGGGGCAGATACTATAACTTTTTTAGCACCATTTTTTATGTGGTTTAAAACTTTTTCTTTTGTATTGAATTTACCAGTGCATTCAAAAACTATATCAATGCCATATTTATTCCACTTTATATTTTCAATATTTGATTCCTGAGAATAAGAAATTTTTTTCTTATCTATTATTAATTGATTTTTATTATTTGTAATTTCAACGTTCAAAGTTCCATGAATTGAATCATGTTTAATTAAAGATGTAACCACTTCTGGTCCAGTTCTGTTATTTATATGTTTTATCTCCAGGTTTTTATCATTTTTTTCAATAATTGAGCGCAGAACTAATCTTCCAATTCTACCCATCCCATTAATTCCAATTCTAATTTTCATTTATATTTCTTAATTAATTTCTTAATTTCCTTTGTAATATTTTCACTAGTTAATCCAAAAAACTTATAAATATCTTTGTAAGGCGCACTTTTTCCAAAATCGTTTATGCCAAATTTTTTTCCATTTTTTCCAATATATTTGTCCCAATTATTTGTAGTTGATGCTTCAATTGAAACTTTATATTTTGTTTCATCCAAAATCTTTTTTTTATAAGAATTTTTTTGTAAATCAAAAATTTCTTGGCATGGCATTGATATTACTTTTGAATATATATTATTTTTGGCCAATTTATGGCTAACATCTATTGCAATACCAACTTCTGATCCGCTAGCAATTATAGTTAAATTGACCTTATTTTTTGTTCTTAAAACTTCATAAGCTCCATATGAACATTTATTGGTATTAGAATATTTTTTTCTTATAGGTTCTAAATTTTGTCTAGTAAGCGATAAAACACTTGGTGTTTTAATATTTCTTAAAGCTAATTCCCAGCATTCTATAGTTTCAATCCTATCAGCTGGTCTAAATATATTTAAATTTGGAATTGCTCTTAATCCTGATAATTGTTCAATAGGTTGATGAGTGGGCCCATCTTCTCCTAACCCTATAGAGTCATGAGTCATAACATAAATTACTCTTTGCTTCATAATAGCAGACAATCTAATTGATGGTTTACAATAATCAGAAAAAATTAAGAAAGTTCCACCATATGGTATTAATTTGCTATGTAGAGAAATACCATTCATTATCCCACACATTGCATGCTCTCTTACGCCATAATGAATATAATTTCCACCTAGTTGACGTGGTTTAATAATATTTTGAAATTTTGTTTTCGTATTATTTGATCCTGCTAAATCAGCGGACCCACCAATTAAGATTTTACTATTTTTTGTTAAAGCAATTAAAGCTAGCTCGGACGACTTTCTGGTAGCTAAACTTTTCTTATTTTTAAAAGCTTCAATTTTTTCTTTTTTTAAAGCATTTATAAATTTTGTCCCAAAAATTTTTTGAATTTTATTTTTATTTTTTTTATTTTCTTTATTCCATTTATTTTCAAGCTTAATTCCATTTTTGCCAATTTGCTTCCAATTATTAATTATTTTAAGAGGAATTTTAAAAGGTTCATATCTCCAATTTAATTTTTTTCTAACAAGTTTTATTTCATCTACTCCTAAAGGGCTTCCGTGAGATGATGCCTTACCAGATTTATTTGGCGACCCGAAACCAATTTTTGTTTTACAAGAAATTACTATTGGTTTTTTTGCATTTTGAGCTATTTTCAATGCTTTGTATATTTCTTTATAATTGTGACCATCAATTAAAATATAATCCCATCCATAACTCTCAAACCTTTTTCTATAATTATCAGAGACAGCGAGACTAGTAGGTCCATCAATTGATATTGAATTATTATCAAATAACATAATTAAATTTTTAAGTTTTAAATGACCAGCTAAACTCATTGCCTCATGACTTATCCCTTCCATCAAACATCCGTCACCCGCAATAACATACGTTTTATGATTAATTATTTTTTTCCCTAAATTTTTTTTTAATATTCCTTCAGCTATCGCAAAACCTACAGCATTAGCTATACCTTGTCCCAAAGGTCCAGTTGTTGTTTCTATACCAGTACCAGGATGATATTCTGGGTGTCCTGCACATATGCTATTTAATTTTCTAAAATTTTTAATTGAATTTAATGAAACACTTTTGTAACCAGTTAAATATAAAAGTGAGTATAAAAGCATTGAACCATGACCAGCTGATAAAACGAATCTGTCTCTGTTAATCCAATTTGGATTTTTTGGGTTGAACTTTAAAAATTTTTTAAACAGTATTGTAGCTACATCAGCCATGCCCATTGGCATTCCAGGGTGTCCAGAATTGGCTTTTTGCACCGCATCCATAGATAGAAATCTAATGGCATTTGCTAAATCTTTATTTTGTATGTTCAAATGTTATCCTATCTAGACTAAGAAGACTCAATTTTATATTATAAATATATATATATGAAAACAGGCTCTGAAAAAGAAAAAAAACTTAACGATGCTCTTTCAAAATTGAAAGATTTTTACCTAAAGACGCAAAGCTCTAATTCAGATTTTCAACTTTTAGAAAAACAGAAAAATCAATTAGAAATTGAAAAAAAAGAAATATCTCAAAAATACAGTAATTTAATTACAGAACATAATAGAATAAAAAATGAATTAAATTTATATAAAGAAAAATTAGAAAATGAAAAATCAAAAGAGACAGAGTTTTCAAATAAAATAGATGAATTAAATCAAGAGACTGATACTCTTTTAGAGGAAATAGATAAATGGCAAATGTAAATATTAAATTTAATGGCAAAGATTTTCTCTTATCCTGTGATGATGGTCAGGAGGACCATTTAGAAGAGCTATCGGTACATATTAATAATAAATTTCAAACTTTAAAAAAAGATTTAGGAAATATTGGAGAAAATAAATTATTACTAATAACCTCAATTAAAATAATGGATGAATATTTTGAAACCAAAAAAAATATCGATAAGAGTAAGGAAGAGCTACTCCAACTCACTAAAAAATTTAAAGAGTTAAAATCGTTAGTTTACGATTATAAGAATACTAAGGAGAATGAAATTAATACTTTAAGCAAAGATCATCAAAATTTTAAAGATGAGATTGAAAAAAATAAGATAGAGTATGAAAAGATAATTAGTGACGCTGCAGATCAAATTGAAAACTTTCTAGAAAAAACAAGTGAAACAGGCAAAATACAATAATTTTCGTGAAAAAATCACATTTAAGAAAAAAATTAATTAAAAAAAGAAAATTAAAATTCAGAGAAAATCTAAGTATTGATTTTAAAAAAATACTTTCCTTAATTAATAAAAAAAAAATGAAATCTAAAAATATAGTTGGTGGTTATTATCCAGTAAATTATGAGATAGATGATATTAATATACTAGATCGTTTTGAAAAAAAAGGTTTTAAAATTAGTCTTCCAAAAATTAAAAAAAAATTTCAAATGGATTTTTTTAAATTTTCTGGAAATGATATCCTGAAAGTAAATAAATACGGAATACCAGAACCATTGTCTCGTAAAAAAGTTTTGCCAGATATTTTATTAGTCCCTATAGTTGGATTTGATAAAAATTTAAATAGAATTGGTTATGGGGCAGGTTATTACGACAGAGCTATAGCAAAAATAAAAAAAAGAAAAAAAGTTTTGACAATAGGTTTAGCTTATCATTTTCAAGAAGTGAAATTTATTCCTATAAATAAATATGATTATAAATTAGACTTTATCGTTACAGATAAAAAGGTTTTTTAATGAGACTTTTATTTTTAGGTGATGTAGTTGGCAAATCAGGTTGTGAAGCAATTGAAAAATATCTTCCAGACGTTTTGAATAATAATTCAATAGATTTTACTATTGTAAATGGAGAAAATGCCGCTCCAGAGGGAGTCGGTATTACAAAAAAGATTAGCAACAATTTTTTTAAAAAAGGAGTTAACGTCATAACTACAGGGAACCACGTTTGGGATCAAAAAGAAACTATTGAACATATTGAATATGAAGAAAGATTACTTAGACCAGAAAATTTAATTAAACCCTCTCCAGGAAAGGGTTTTAAAATTTATAATTTTAAAAACAAATATAAAATAGGAGTTCTAAATTTAATGGGAAATATATTTATGAAGAAGTGTGATAATGTTTTTGATATTTCAGAGAAATTTTTAAATAAAAATAAGTTAAAAAAAGACTACGATTTTTTAATTGTTGATATGCACGGAGAGATTACTAGTGAGAAAATGGCAATAGGACATCTTTTTGATGGCAATTCAACATTAGTTGTTGGTACCCATACACATATACCGACATCAGATTTGATGATTTTAAATAACGGAACTGCATATCAAACTGATGCTGGAATGTGTGGAGATTATGATTCTGTGATAGGTATGAATAAGTATAATTCTTTAAATAAATTTTTTAGAAAAGATTCAAAAAAACATTTTCCTGCTGAAGGGCAAGCAACTTTATGTGGTGTAATAGTTGAATGCGATGAAAAGACAGGGCTAGCAAAAAATGCAAAACAGTTTATTCATGGCGGTGTATTAAAAGGTTCAATTTAATTATGGCGGGACATTCTCATTGGGCAGGTATTAAACATAAAAAAGGAAAAGCTGATAAATTAAGATCAAGTTTATTTTCTAAATTATCAAGGGAAATTACTGTTGCAGCTAAATTAGGTGGCAAAGATCCAGAGATGAATGCTAGGTTAAGAGCTGCAATGGATACAGCAAGATCCTCAAATATGCCTAAAGACAATATTAGTCGAGCTATAGACAAATCAGAAAATAATCTAAACTCTAACTACGAAGAGATAAGATATGAAGGTTTTGGACCTGATAAAATAGCTGTTATTGTAGAATCACTGACTGATAATAAAAATAGAACAGCATCAATAGTTAGAACAATATTTCAAAAAAATGGGGGAAATTTGGGGACTCAAGGCTCCTCATCTCATAATTTCAGGAGAGTTGGTATTATAAAGATTAACAAGGAAGAAGTTACTAAAGATCAAGTTTTTGAATATGCTTTAGATGCAGGAGCTGAGGATTGTTTTTCTGGTGAAAACTTTCATCAAATTACATGTGATCCGAATGAAGTTTATAATATTAAAAAAAAACTAGAACAAAATGTAAATAACTTTATTTCAACAGGTATGGAATGGTCTCCATTAAATATTGTTGAACTTAATGGAGAAAAATTAGAGTCTGCTTTAAAGTTTATTGACACTTTGGATGAAGAGGATGATATTCAAAACGTTTTCACAAATTTAAAATTAGAGATAAACTAATGTTAATAATTGGTATAGATCCGGGTATCAGTGGTGCAATATGTTTTTTTGAAAATGGTAAAATTATTGATGTAATAGATATGCCAAATATGTCAGAAGGTAAAAAAAATAAAAAACAGGTAAATGGTGCTCAAATTTCAAATGAAATAAAACAAAGAATTGCTAATAAAAAAAATGACGAAATAAAGGTAGTTATTGAACAAGTGGCAGCTATGCCTGGACAAGGAGTTACATCAATGTTTAATTTTGGTCAGTCATTTGGAGTTCTAAAAGGAATATGTTCAGCTCTCCAATTATCTACTTATTTTATTAGACCAGCAAAATGGAAGAAATACTTTAATTTAATAAATTCATCAAAGGATGCGAGCAGAACAAAAGCGATTGAAATATTTCCATATTTTTCATCAAATTTATCAAAAAAGAAAGACTCAAATAAAGCCGATGCAATACTAATAGCGAGTTATTTTGCAGAGACTTTTAATTCAGATAATTAAAGGAATTTTTGAGCCCAAATCATGACACATTTTAATGACAATCATAATTGATGGAAGCAGATATAACTACACAAGCAGTTGGTTTAGCCAGCAACACAGATTTTTCATTATGGAAATTGTTTTTAAGAGCTGATTTTATTGTCAAAAGTGTAATTTTAATACTTATTGCTTGCTCTATCTATTCATGGGCCATAATAGTCGAAAAAGTAAAATTATTTAAGAAAATTCATTTATCTACCGATCAATTTGAAAAAAATTTTTGGAAATCTAAATCGGCTGAAACTTTCTATAATACTTTGCCAGAAAAAATTAATGACCCCATGGCAAATGTTTTTAAAAATTCTATGAAAACTTTACTTAAATCCAAAAGAAGTCCAAACCTTCAAGAAAAAATGTCAAGAATGTTGGAAATAAATATTGAACAAGAAATGGAAAAAATAGAAAAAAATTATACTTTTCTTGCAACCGTTGGATCCACTGCACCTTTTATTGGTTTATTTGGAACTGTATGGGGTATCATGAATTCCTTTCAATCAATAGCAATTTCAAGAAATACCAGTTTAGCAATAGTAGCTCCAGGAATTGCAGAGGCTCTTTTTGCGACAGCACTTGGTTTGTTGGCAGCAATTCCAGCAGTAGTAGCTTTCAATAAGTTTAACAATGATTCAAAAAAATATTCACAAAAACTTGAAAGTTTTTCAAAAAAATTATTATCTATAATTTAAAATGGCATTTAAATTTAAACGTTCATCAAGAGAGCCAATGAGCGAAATAAATGTAACACCATTTGTCGATGTAATGCTTGTTCTTCTTGTAATTTTTATGGTTACAGCTCCATTACTAACTGTTGGGGTTCAAGTTGATCTTCCAGAAAGTTCTGCTGACTCACTTCCTGAAGAACAGGAACCTTTAACGTTAACGATAAATTCAAAAGGAGAAATCTTTATTCAAGAAACAAAAGTTGATTATGAAAAAATTATTGCAAAAATATTAGCTGTTTCAAAAAATAGAACAGATACCAGAATTTATGTAAGAGGTGACAAAACTATTAATTATGGAAGGGTTTTAGAAGTGATGGGAATGTTATCAGGTTCAGGGTTTACTAAAGTTGCTCTAATTTCTGAACCCTATAAAGAAAGATAACTTTTTTGACAAAAAATATTATTATTTCATCTGGGCTACATTTGTTAATTTTATTAATAGCAACATTAAGCTTACCTTTTCTTGGAAAAAAACCCATTAGCTTGCCACCTATAGTTTCAGTAGAACTTATTCAAATTACTGATAAAACAAATGTTCCATTTGCTCCTAAGGCAAAAAAAATAATTGAAAAAGTAAAAAAAAAAGAAAAGGAAAGATTAGTTTCTGAACAGGCTCCACCAAAAAAGGTTAAAAAAGAAAAACCAGACGCCGTACCTTTGCCTGATGAAAAAACTGAAAAAGTGAAAAAAATTGAGAAAAAAAAACAAAATCCCGTTAAAGAAGATACTGATGTAAAACAGGTATCTGAATTTGAAAAAGATGAGATATTTGATACTAATAAAATTGCAGCCCTTATAGATAAATCAAAACAAGATTTGGCTGAAACTACAAAAAAAACAAACAAAATAACTCAATCTGATGATATTAATATGACAAACAATACATTATCACTTAGTGAAGAGGACGCATTAAAGGCTCAAATTTTTGGTTGTTGGAGCATACCACTTGGTTTACCATATAACGAAAATTTACTTGTAAGAATAAAATTACAATTAAAACCTGATGGAACAGTTATTAAATCTGAAATTTTGGACCATGCAAGAATGAACAAACCTGGACAAGGATTTTATAGAGTGCTAGCAGAAAGCGCTCTAAGAGCTGTTAGACTCTGCCAACCATTGAGAGTACCATCAACTGGTTACGAGAGATGGAAAGATTTACAATTGAATTTTGATGCAAAAGAAATGTTAGAGGGATAAATGAATTTAATTAGAATAATAATTATTTTTTTTTTACTTCAAGTAAAATCTTATTCTTTAATAGAAGTAGACATTACAAGAGGCAATCTTAATCCATTACCTATCGCAGTTTCTCCGCTAGCAACTGATAAAAATTCAAAAGAAAAATTTAAAAAAGATGTTAAAATAGAAGATCTTGGTGCTGAGATTTCAAAAGTCGTTGAGAATAATTTAACAACATCAGGACTATTTAATCCACTTCCTAAAGATTCATTTCTTCAAGAACCAGATATTGCTCATTTCAAACCTAGATTTGAGGATTGGAAATTGATTAAGGCGCAAGCATTAATTACAGGTAAGGTTGAATACATAGATGAGAAATTAAGAGTAGAATTTAGAATGTGGGATGTTTTGGCTGCTAAGGAAATTATGGCTTTAGCTTTCACAACTGTACCTAATAATTGGAGGAGAGTAGGTCATATAATAACAGATAAAGTTTATGAAAGGCTTACAGGAGAAAAGGGTTATTTTGATACTCGAATTATTTATGTTGCTGAAGAAGGTCCAAAGACTCAAAGAATAAAAAAATTAGCAATTATGGACCAAGATGGATTTAACACTAAATATCTTACTCTGGGAAATGAATTAGTTTTAACACCAAGATTTAATCCAACAAATCAAATGGTAACTTATTTATCTTATTTTAGAAACTTACCAAGAGTATATCTTTTAGATATTGAGACAGGAATTCAAGAAGTGGTAGGAGACTTTCCTGGTATGACTTTTGCTCCAAGATTTTCTCCTGATGGTAAAAAAATTATAATGAGTTTTGCTACTGGTGGCAACTCTGATATTTATACTATGGATTTAGAGAATAGAATTGTTGAAAGAATTACTAATCATCCATCTATTGATACTTCCCCATCTTATTCGCCAGATGGAAAATATATATGTTTTAATTCAGACAGAAGTGGTTATCAGCAAATTTATATTATGAATAGTGATGGATCAAATGTAAGAAGAATTTCTTTTGGAAGAGGTTTGTATGGAACACCTGTTTGGTCTCCAAGAGGTGACCTGATTGCCTTCACAAAACTACACAGTGGAAAATTTTATATCGGAGTTATGAGAACTGATGGAAAAGGAGAAAGGTTATTAACTGAGAATTTTTACCAAGAGGCTCCATCATGGTCTCCAAATGGCAGGGTTTTAGTTTTTTATAGAGAGACAAAGACTAATGACAAAGGGGAAGGCTTTTCAGCCAAATTATGGTCTATTGATTTAACAGGCTATAATGAGAGGCAAGTTCAGACAAAAACAGATGCTTCTGACCCATCATGGTCTTCTTTATTAAGTAATTAATGATTAAATTTCTTGATTTTTTAACTTGAAACATCTATTTACTTGTGAAAGAGTACAAGCAACCTAAGGAGCGAGAATGACTTTAAACAAAATTTTTAAGAATACTCTATTATTAATATCTGCATGCCTGATACTGACTGCATGTGCTACCCAAAAAACTGTTACTACTGGAGCACAAATGCAGGGTGATGTGTACACAGGAACTGATACAGTAAAAGAACTAGCGCCAGGAGTTCCAGACAGAGTTTTCTTTGCAACAAATGAATCTATTTTAACTACAGCATCTAGAGAGACTTTAAGAAAACAAGCTGAATATTTGAGAAAAAATTCTAGCATGAATATAGTAGTAGAAGGACATGCTGACGAAAGAGGCACAAGAGAATATAACTTAGCATTAGGTGAAAGAAGAGCAAATGCCGCTAAAGATTACTTAATGACATATGGTATTTCAGCAAGTAGAATTTCTGTAATTAGCTATGGTAAAGAAAGACCAGTAGACTCTGGATCAAACACATTAGCTTGGTCAAAAAACAGAAGATCAGTTACAGTAAAAGCAAACTAAAAAATATTTAAATTTAAAGACCCTAAGATACTTAATTTTAGGGTCTTTTTTTTGCCATGATTTTAAATAGTAATAGATTTAATGAATTTTATTAAAAATATTTTTATTTATGTAATTTCCATAATTTATTTTGTTTTACCAAACATTGCCTTTTCAGAGGATGAAAGCATATACGACACTCTCCAGAAAATTCAAAAAGATATTAAAACTCTTGAAAGAGCAGTTTATTCTGATCAATCGAATATTTCGAGCAGCAGTGAAAATGAATTAGACCAAAATTCTGAGGATGTATTAACTCGACATCTTTTGAAACTTACTGAAATTGAAAATCAATTTAAGGAAATAACTAACAGATTTGAAGAAATTAATTTTAAATTAGATAAACTATCAAATCGTTTATCAAAAGTTCAAGCTGATAATCAATTAAGGTTTCAACAATTGGAGGAAGGCATGGTAAATCTTCCGGGACAAGGTAATTTAAACCAGAGTGTAACTCAAGCACCTGAAAAAATTCTTCCAGGCTCATCACAACCTCAAGATCTTGGCTCCATATCTTATGCAGACACATTAACGACTGATCAGACACAACAAACTCAATCAGTAGATACTACGTCTACCGTAGTGACAGAAACTTTTGAGACAGAAGAAAAACTTCTACCAGATTCAACAGAGGAAAAGCAGTATGAATTTGCTCAAAGTTTTTTGAAAATTGGAGACTATAATACAGCTGAGCGAGCATTTAGAGAATTTGTAAATACAAATGCAGAACATGATTTAGCTGGTAGTGCTCAATATTGGTATGCAGAAACTTTTAGAATTAGACAGCTTTACACTGATGCAGCCTCTGCATATTTAGAAGGATATCAAAAATATCCTAATAGTGATAAGGCTCCTATAAATTTATTAAAACTTGGTGTATCATTAGTTCAAATAGGAGAAAAAGATCAAGGTTGTTTAATGATATTGGGTGTAAAAAAACAATACCCTGAGGCAAATCAATCTGTACTTCAAAAAGCAAAATATGAAGAGAAAAAATATCAATGTAAACAAGAAAACTCGTAATATATTTTCCTATTATCTCAGAGACAAAAAAATTTTATTTGCATATAAACATTTAGAGCAAATTCTCAAAAAAAGATTAAAAAATAAAAGTTTTTCAGTTGCCGTTTCAGGAGGACCAGATAGTCTTGCCTTAGCTTATTTATCTACGTGTTATGCAATAAAAAATAACTGTAAAGTTAATATTTTTATTGTAGATCACAGGCTTAGGACAGAGTCCTCAAAAGAAGCAAAATATGTCAAAAAAATTTTAAAAAAAATTGCAATAAATTCAAAAATTTTAATTTGGAATTCGAAGAAACCTCTTAAAAATATTCAAGCAATTGCCAGAGAAAACAGATTAAGATTACTAATAAGAGCATGCAAATCATTAAATATAAAAAGTTTGTTAATTGGTCATCATGAGGATGATCTTTATGAAAATTTTCTTATTAGACTATTTAGAGGGAGCGGTCTTAAAGGATTAGCATCATTTGGTGAAGAAAATAATAATTTCAATGGAATTTCAATTTTAAGACCTATGATAGATCTTAATAAAAATGACTTAATATACATATCAAAAAAAGTATTTAAATCTTATGTATCTGATCCTTATAATCTAAATACTAAATTTAAAAGAGCCAGGATTAGAAAAATTATTCCAGAGTTTAAAAAAGAGGGTTTAGATATTAAAAAGTTGAAAATAACAATTAACAATTTAAAATCTTCAGATCAAGCTATAAACTATTATATAAAAGAAAATATTGAAAATAATTCAAAATATATAGTAAATCGAAATTGTTTTATTGTTAAGGAATCATTTTTTTCCAAACCAAGAGAAATTGTTTTTAGGAGTTTTATATTATTATTAACTGAACTAAGTGGAAGATTTCATCCACCAAGAGGCAAAAATACAATTCTAGCAATTGAGAATTTAATCTCTGGAAAAGTTAAAAAAATGACAATTGGGGGATGCATGATTGAAAAAATTCAAAAAACGATTGTGATTTTAAAGGAAAAAAGGGCTTAATTAGTTATATCTGTACCATTATGACACTTGTTAAATCATTAATAATTCTTATCTTATGAATATATGAATTTTAAAAATCTAGCTATGTGGGCAGTAATAGTATTTCTTACTATTGGTCTATATAACATGTTTAAAGGACCACAAAAAACTGGAAATAATTCTAATACAATTATATTTTCACAATTTTTGTCTGAGGTTGATAATGGTAGAGTAACCCAAGTTCAGATCCAAGGAAATAATATTAAGGGCACTCTATCCAATGGTAAAGATTTTATAACTTACGCTCCTAATGATCCAAATTTAATTGAAAAACTTACAAGTAAAGGTGTAAGTATTTCTGCGTCACCAATTGATGAAAAGATGCCATCTCTTTTTGGTGTCTTATTATCTTGGTTTCCAATGTTGCTGTTAATTGCAGTTTGGATATTTTTTATGAGACAAATGCAAGGTGGAAAAGGTGGGGCAATGGGCTTTGGAAAATCTAAAGCAAAAATGATGAATGAGTTAAAGGGAAAAGTTACTTTTAATGATGTTGCTGGGGTGGAAGAAGCAAAAGAAGAAGTTGAAGAAGTTGTAGAATTTTTAAAAGACCCAAAAAAATTTAGTAGGCTAGGAGGAAAGATACCTAGAGGATGTCTTTTAGTTGGACCTCCAGGTACAGGAAAAACTCTTTTAGCAAGAGCCATTGCAGGTGAAGCTGGAGTTCCATTCTTTACAATATCGGGTTCAGATTTTGTAGAAATGTTCGTCGGAGTTGGCGCTTCAAGAGTTAGAGATATGTTTGAACAGGGAAAAAAACATTCACCATGCATAATTTTTATAGATGAAATTGATGCTGTGGGAAGAAGCAGAGGTGCTGGTCTTGGTGGAGGAAATGATGAGAGAGAACAAACACTTAATCAATTACTAGTAGAAATGGATGGTTTTGATACCAATGAAGGTGTAATTATTATTGCAGCTACAAACAGACCAGATGTGCTTGACCCTGCATTATTAAGACCAGGTCGTTTTGATCGACAAGTTGTTGTTTCAAATCCCGATATTATTGGTAGGGAAAAAATTTTAAAGGTGCATGTTAAAAAAATATCGATGGCTCCAGATGTTAATTTGAGAACAATAGCAAGAGGAACTCCAGGTTTTTCTGGTGCAGATTTAGCAAACTTAGTAAATGAAGCAGCTCTGTTAGCTGCTAGAAAAAATAAGAGAATAGTTACTTATAATGAGTTTGAGGAAGCTAAAGATAAAGTAATGATGGGAGCTGAAAGAAGATCCATGGTGATGACAGAAGAAGAAAAAAAACTTACAGCTTATCATGAAGCTGGCCATGCAATAGTTACAATAAATGAAAAGGCTGCACACCCAATACACAAAGCTACTATAATACCAAGAGGAAGAGCATTAGGAATGGTAATGCAATTACCTGAAAGAGATGAATTATCTCAAACTAGAGAACAACTTCACGCCCAAATGGCGATTGCCATGGGAGGAAGAGTGGCAGAAGAAATAATTTTTGGTGACGATAAGGTAACAACTGGGGCATCTAGCGATATAGAACAAGCTACAAAAAGAGCTAGAGCAATGGTTATGAGAGCCGGACTAAGTAAAGAACTTGGACCTGTTGCATATGGAGAGAACGAAGAAGAGGTATTTCTTGGTAGATCTGTTGCAAGACAGCAAAATATGTCAGAGGAAACGGCTAAAAAAGTAGATGCAGAAATTAGATTAATTATTGATAAAGGATATGATAGAGCAAAAAAAGTCTTAACTGATAAAATTGAGGATTTGCATAAACTAGCTAAAGCGCTCTTAACATACGAAACTTTGACAGGTGAAGAAATTGAGAATTTAGTAAATAAAAATATATATCCAGCAAATAAAGAAGATTTAAAAGCTGAAGATGACAGTCAAGACTCAGCTTTAGGCTCCATTGGTTTAAAACCAAAAATAGTCCATTAAATTTTATGCCAAAATATTACACAAGAGTGTGTAATTTTTCATTTGGCAAGTCATCTATTAATAAAATTAGAAATAAAAAAGCTCTACCATTAAATGGTAATAAATTACTTTCTTTTGAAAGCATTGAATTAATAACTAAAACTAAAAAAAAAATAATATCATTAGATAAAATTAATAATCTAAAAAATGATATTAAAAGAAAAATAAAAAAAGATTTAAAAATAATCATTAAAAAAAAAAAATTTAATAATTTAAATTTAGATAATTTTCCGGTTCTAATGGGGGTTTTAAATTTAACTCCAGATAGTTTTTCTGATGGTGGATTATATAACAATAAATTAGATGGATACAATCAAGCAAAGTACTTATTTAGCAAGGGATGTGATATTTTAGATATTGGTGGAGAGTCAACAAGACCAGGATCAAAAGAAATTAAAAAAGAAATAGAATGGGAAAGAATTGAGGGTGTATTAAAAAAAATTAAAAAGTTAAATAAATTTATTTCAATAGATACTAGAAAAAGTAATATAATGAAAAAATCCTTAATGTATAAAATTAACTTAATAAATGATGTTTCTGGATTATCTCATGACCCAAATACAATTAATTTATTAAAAAAAACAAAATCACCGTTTGTAATTCATCACATGAAAGGAACAACTGAAAATATGCAAAAAAAAACCAAAATATAATAATGTGGTTTTGGAAATTTATGATTTTTTTGAGAGAAAAATTAAACAATTAAGAAAGAATGGTATTAAACATAATAATATAATTTTAGATCCAGGAATTGGTTTTGGTAAGGATTTGAAACATAATATTACCATTCTTAATAACATTTCTATTTTTCACTCATTAGGCTTTCCTGTAATGTTAGGTGTTTCAAGGAAAAGATTTATAAAAGATATATCTGGAAAAAATGATAGCAAAGAAAGATTGGGAGGCACAATATCATCTTGTTTAAGTTCAATGATGCAAGGAGTTCAAATTCTAAGAGTGC
>MDTB01070881.1_pt1 | contig 16441 bp, 18 predicted proteins | sample 811161 | NCBI WGS metagenome assembly MDTB01 (sample SAMN05326650, study PRJNA326480) | marine metagenome | isolation source: seawater | place: Mediterranean Sea | collected 2009 | reverse complement strand
ATAACTTTTTTTATTAAAATCTTTAAATGACTGCAATGATGCATTAAAGCCATATTTTCTTCTTGCCGTTCTTATTTTTTCATTCAAAATATTTTTCATAGATTTTCTCAATAAATATTTAGAAAATCCGTTTTTAATAAAAATATTACTTGGTAAACTAAACATAAATTCAACTAACTTAGAGTCTAGAAAGGGGGTTCTGTTCTCTACAGAACTCATCATTGAATTTAAATCATCCATAAAAAGAATAGGTGATAATCGTTCTGGCAATTGATTGATCATATTATTTTTTAAATAAGATTGAAAGCCATTAAATTTTATAGGTATAAAATTATTACTATCTTTTTTTAACATTTTATTAAAATTTATATTTAAAAAAAATTGCTTATCTCTATTCTTGAAATACTTTTCAAAATTTTTGTAATTCTTATTCCTTAAAATTGGTAATAAATTTTTTTTCCATGAGATATAATTTTTTTTAAACTCTAGGTTTGAAAAATACTGTCTTAAATCAGCTAAATGGAATAAATAATGATCGTAATAACCTGCAAATATTTCATCAGCACCATTACCAGACAAAACTACCTTGAAACCTTTCTCTTTTATTTTTTCTAACATTATAGCATGTAACAAATAATTAACTGTCAGAATTGGTGAGTTGTAGTAACCAACAACTCTTTTTAAGGTATCAAAAAATTTAATATTCTCAGTATAAACAAAATTTTTTTTTGACTTTGTGTCTTTAAGAGTATGTTCTATCAAAGTAAGTTCGTTATATTTTGTGCTTTGCTGATCAATTATAGAAAAGGTATCAACAGTTTGATTAAATTTTTTTTTGGCAATTGAAACAAGTGAGCCAGAATCTATACCTCCACTTAAGCAAAAAACATTTTTCACATCTGATCTTAATCTTATTTTTAAAGAGGAAGTAATTAATTCATTAATTTTTTCAAAAACTTCATTTATTTTTAATTTTGTTTCTTGATTTGTATTTATCTGCCAATATTTAGCTGAGGATAGATTAAGTTTTTCATTTATAAAAAAAAGTTCAGCAGGATCTAATGTTTTAATATTTTTTTTAAATGTTTTATTATCATTAAATACAGAATTATATCCATAATTTAAAAAACTAGAACACTTACTAAGATTTGGTTTCTGCAGACTATTAGATAAGGACTCTATAAACTTAGTTTCAGAACCAAAAAATATTCCATCTGATTGTTTTAGAATATATAATGGCTTCTCACCAAATCTATCTCTAGATAAAATTAATTCATTTGTATCATTATTGTATATTGCTAAAGCCCACATACCTTCGAGTAATTTAAATGCATTATTACCAAAATAATGTATCAACTTTATCAAAACTTCTGTGTCAGAATTGGTTTCAAAATTATAAGATTTTTTTTCTAATAATTTCCTTAACTCTAGATAATTATAAATCTCCCCATTAAAGATCATTGTTAAATTTTTGTATTTAAAGGGCTGATTAGACCTGGTTTTTAAATCAATAATTGAAAGTCTAGAATGTAAAAAAACAATATTATTTTTTTTCCCGTCTATGTTTGCATACTTCCTTGCATCTGGTCCTCGGTTTTTCATCATATCTAATGTTTGCTTGATGAATTTTAAATTAATTTGTTTTCTACCTATATATCCTGCAATTCCACACATTATAAAAACCTTATTTAAATTTATTTTTTTGAACGAAAAAAACCATGATAAATATTAACTATACTATCTTTTTTAAAATTATTTTTTTTGTAAAATTTTAATGAATCTATATTAGATTTTTGAGTGCCAGCATACAAATAATTAAAATTATAATTTTCATTACAACAATAATCTATTAAATTTGTACCAATATTTCTTTTTTGAAATTTTTTTTTTATAGCAATTAAATCTATAACCAACTTTGGTTTTTTAATTACAAGAATAAATCCAGTAATTTCTTTTTTTTGAAAAGATACATACATTTTATCTCCTCGTTTGCCTAAAAAATAATTTTTTACCCAATTCCTTTTTAATTTAATAGCTTTTTTTTTTAAAATATTTGCATCCTTAAAAAATCTACTATTTACAAATGCCTCAGAAGCAATCTGCAATATCTGTCTTTGATCCCCTCTTTTTGCAAGTCTAATAAAGCTTAATTTTTTTTTGTTTTTAACTATTTTTTTTTTAAAAATTATATTTTTCTCAATTAATGAAAAATTACTTTTAATTAAAATTTTGTTATACTTGCTTTTTGTCCCTACTTTGCATGTTACAAAAAAAAATTTATTTTTTAAATTTTTAATTTTTTTTAAGTTTGTATTAAAATTTTTTTTAAGAAAAAAGGATTTTATACCTAACTGATCACTAAGCCACTTATCTTCTATCAATTTATTTTTTTAATATTTTTTGTAAATTTTTTATACCAGCTAATGTATTTTGGATAACCTTCCTCTAATGACCAAGATGGTTGAAAATTTAATAAACTTTTGGCTTTATCCATTTTTAATGTACCTCTTTCTGGCATCAATTTTTCTCTTTTTTGAAATTTAATTTTAATTTTTGGAAAATTTTTTTTTAAAATATCTAACATTTGATTGACTGTTCTAGACGAACCATAAGTCATATTAAAAATATTATTAATCGATTTCTTATTTGATAAAACTTTTTTTACACCATCAACAAGATCTTGAATATAAGTAAAATCTAGTGAGTCATTTCCATTTCCATTAACTATAATGTCTTTTTTCATTATAGCATTTTCAATGAATATTTGACCAACTCTTCTACTAATACATCTTTCGCCGTATAGCGCTGATGGGCGTATAATTGTATAGGGTAAGCCAAAAGTTTGATTATAGGCTATAACTATTTTTTCTCCTGCATATTTTAAAGCTCCATAAATTCCCAAAGGTTCACACACTGTATTTTCATCAACAGAATCTGATTTAAAATTTCCATAAACCATACTTGATGAAAAATAAATAAAGTGATCTACTTTGTTTCCTCTTGTATTATCAAGAGCATTTTCTAGAGTTCTTAAACTGTGGTCAAATGTACTGAAGGGATTTTTATTTGATCTATTGGCATGAGAAACTGCAGCAAGATGAATGATTATATTTGGAGAAATTTTATTAATAATATGTGATAAACCACTGTAATCCCTTGCATCCTGTATTACTAAATTAATATTATTTTTTTTTATCAAGCTAAAACGCTCATTTAACATCTCACGTGCTAAATTTGGATATGGCAAATTATCTACATTTCCAATGACAGTATTTAGATTATTAACAATCAAACCATCCGTTATACTTACGTCATAATTGTTTTTTTTTAAACCAATTGCTAAATTATGACCAATAAATCCAGCACCACCAATTATTAAAATTTTTTTTTTTTTTCATTATTTATTTTTTATTACAAAAATTCCTACTTCTGGGTAGAAAATTTTAACATTTTTATTTTTAAAAAAGTAATCGGCATACATGGTTAATGGTAAAGCATTTGGATAAGATCCATAATCACAAATGCAAATAATTCCCCCTTTGCTTAACTTTGGCCAAGTATAATTTAATAAAACCTCTCCGCTTTCTAGAGTATCACTTGCAATATAAACAAATGAAAAAGGACCATTAATTTTTTTACATGTTTTTTTTATATTTCCAGAAATTATTTTTACATTTTTTAAATCCTCAAATGCCTTTTTTACCATAGAGTGTGAATTATCACTAAACGCTCCATTCCAACAATCATCCAATCCATAACTTGATTTTGGAATTCCATTAAAACTATCAAATAAAAATAAATTTTTTTTACCAAAATAATTAAGAGACTCAGCAATTATTGCGCCAGAACCACCATATAAAGAGCCGTATTCGACGACACTACCTGGTATATCTTTTGTGGCTTTAATAAATTGTATTAATTCAAATAATTGCTGATTTGAAATCATAGATTTTGCTCTAAGAGCAGCTTTTTTTCTTATTTCGGAAAATGGAAACTCATGAATAAAAGGATCATGAGTATAATAAATATCATAAATTGTTTTATAATTTTTAAAATTATTAAAAAAAAGAAAACTCATAGCTGCTTTTAAATTTTTCACATCCTCATGACAAATCACAATTAAAGAATTTTTTTTTATTGAAATTTTTTTTATATCTTTTGTTTTTTGAGAACCACAATCAAAATTGAAATACTCTTGTCTCCAATCAGCTAAAATAGGTTTTAAATTTTTTTCAATTAAGAGCCTATTTAACCATCTCATATTTTCGCAAAAACCAAAAAGGATAACATTTTTATTTTGTGTAGAGATAATTTTATTAAAAAGTCTACTTGTTACCTCTGGAATATATTTGTCTCTTACAATAAGTTTAAGAACTTTTTCTGAAGTCATTTTTTTATAATTTAATATTTTTTAAGAATTTCCAATTATCACTATATAAATCAATTCCAAGAGTAAAATTGTCTGATAGCATAAAATCTATTTGATTTGGATATTTTTTATAAATATTTACTAATGTTTCGTCAGTTAACTCATGTAAAAAAATGTCAGTCCATTTATATCCTAAAACTTCACTATTTTTTGAAATTAGAAATTCTTTCTTTAATTTATTAATAATTTTTACAAAATTTTTTTTTGTATTTTTAATTTTTGGATGTAGGGCCAATACTAATATTTTTTTATTTTTTATTTTTTTATCCACGTATTCTGTTACATCATGAACATATTTTATTAAATTATCATTATTAAAAATTAACTCATTTGCTTTAGATTCTAAGTTATCATGTAAGCAAATATGCAAGCATGGTCTTAATTCTTTTAATGGATTAATTTTTATATCGCCCAAATCCCCAAAAAATTTATTTATTTTTAAACCATGAGTAATACATAATTTTCTTGAAATAACACAAAAGTTTTTTTTTACCAGCTTTGACAGATAATTTTACAAATTTTTCTTTAGAATTAATTTCAATTTTTTTTATTGAATGATTTAATAATATTTTAATTTTGAAAAAAAAAATTATTTTTTTTAAATATTGGATAAGATCTTTTGACCCATTTTTTAGATAATGGGATTTATAAAAAAGTGATTTTACAAAATATAATGAAAATAATTTATTAAATTTTTTTTGTTGAAACTGTGTTAAAAATTTTCCAATTATACTATCATAATGAAAATGTTTTTTTCCAAAAAAGATTTTTCTAAAATTCTTATTTTTTTTTTTGATTGTATGATACTTAAATGAAGATAATTTTTCAAAAATTTAATTGCAAAATTACTTGGTAAAAAATAATGAATGGCATTTTCAACATTTGTAAAGCCAAATATTTTTATTGAAGCCCACGCACCCCCTATAAAACTATTTTTATCTATTACTAATATTTTATTTTTTCTAAATTTATAATGACTTGCTTGTAAAATTGCTAATGGGCTACTTCCTACAATAACATAATCAAAAATCATTTTTTTATTAAAATTTTTTACTCTCATTATTTAAATTTCCAAGCCAATATAGATATTGGCAATAAAGGATTTGACCCAAATATATTTTTTTTTAAAAACAGAATTTTTATTTTTTTTTCTTTATCTAATTTTTTAAAAGTGGATAATTGATTTTTACAATAATCATTATATGCAATATAATTTTTGCACATTTTACCATAAACTTTACGATAATCGTGCACTTCAAAAAACGGTTCAAAATGAATAATAACTTTTGGGTTTGCTTTTTTGAAATATAGATAAAAATTTTTTTTTATTTTTGGAGTATAATGAAGAGCATAAGAGGTAAAAATTATAGAATTTTTAGGGATTGGCTCAGTTAATTCCTTATCTAAAAGATTGCATTTGAATATTTTTGAAATCATATTTTTTTTATTAATTAAGCTCATAATTTTTCTTCCATTAGCACTATATTCACCTGCAAAAAAAGTTGATTTTTTTTTTAAACTTTTCGCTAAATTAAATATTTTAGAACCATATCCTGCACCTAATTCTACTATAGAGTTATTATTTTTTTTCAAAAATTTAGAAATAGTTTTTATGTAAATTGCATTATATTTATTTAATATATATTTATTATTTCCATAATAAAAAAAACCGTCATCAAAAAAAAAGTTTTTGTCACAAAAATTATTATATATTTTGTCAATATCTGTTATGTGAACATTATTTAACTTTAATTTTTTTATTTTACTAAATAAACCGGCCCATTCCTCTTGTTCATACTCTCTATAAACCTCCTTAATATTTTTTTTATGAACTGGATTAACTTTTTTTTTTTAAAATTTTTAAACTTTTCTAATGTTGCTATTTTTTCAAATTTAATTTTGACTGTTTTTTTTATCATTAAAAATATTAAGTATATTATATATAACTGTTTAAGTTTTAATTTAAACATATAGAAGTGCTCTTAAAATGAAAATAAAAAGATTATTGATAATTCCTGCTAGGTTAGGCTCTAAACGAATTAAAAACAAAAATATTAAAAAATTTTGCGGCAAGCCAATCATCAATTGGTCAATAATGACTGCAAAAAAGAGTAAATTATTTAGTAAAATTCATGTATCGACGGAAAGTATGAAAATTAAAAAAATTGTTGAAAAGCAAAAAATTAGAGTCGACTTTCTAAGACCAAAAAAATTATCAAATGATTTTGTTGGACTTATAGATGTATATAAATTTGTAATAGATAAATATAAAAAATTAAATTTTTTTTTTGATGAAGTATGGTTTTTAACCCCGTGTTCACCACTAGTAGATTATAAAGACCTTAGGTTATCTGCTAAATTTTTCCAGAAAGTCGATGGAAATGCATTTTTAGCAGTTTCTAAGTTTTCACCGCCAATTCAGTGGGCCATGGAACTTAAGAATAAAAAGTTAACTTTTATAAAAAAAAAAATACTCATTGATGAGATCTCAAGATTTAAAAGAATATTACTTTGACACTGGTACTTTTGGAGCTTTTAAAAATAAAGTTTTTGATAGGAGAAAAATTGATAATTTAAAATTTCATGGATATGAAATAAGTAAAACCAAAGGTATCGACATAGATAATTTAGATGACTGGAATTTGGCAGAAAAAATCGCAACAAATAATTAAAAATTAATATATTTTTTTCTTAGCAGACTATGTTTTTTAATATTACGATTTAACTTTCTATTTAAAAAATTATGAAATTCATGAATTTCTATTGATCCAGGAACTCTTGGTCTAAGCGCTTTAAACATTCCCTTCTTAATAATAGTATTTTTTTTTTAAAAAATTTACCGCATAATATGATCTCATTGCTTTTTTATTTTGCATTATTGATTTAGAAATTATTTTTTTTTCTTTTCCTAGTGACTTTTCTAGCTCTCTAATATTTCTAACCATCAAATCTAAATTTTTATATTCTAGTGAAAAAGAAGCGTCTGGAAATTTATCGTTTTGAGAAATTGTTATATGTTTTTCAATAATTTTAGCGCCTAATGCTACTGCTGCGATTGATGATGAAATATTTAGTGTATGGTCTGAATAACCAATCGGATTATTTGGAAATTTTTTGCTTAATTTTTTAATATAATTTAAATTTGCATCCTCAAATTTTAAAGGATAACTTGATCCGCAATGCATAAGTGCATAATTTTTAAATTTTTTATTTTTAAAGAAATTAATCAATTTTTTAATCATTTTTTCATCGCTTATTCCAGTTGAAACCAGTATAGGTTTTTTAGATTTAATAGCTTCATCAAGTAGTTCAAAATAGTTTAAATCGAAACTTGTTATTTTAATTATTGAATTAAATTTATTTGTAAAATTTAAAGACTCAGTTCCAAAAATTGAAGTCATAAAAATAATTTTTTTTTTTTTACAATAATTAATTACTTTTTTATAATTTTTAAAAGCAAACTCTAAACTTTTCCATCTATTAAATAAATTATAAGGGTAATTATCAATTTTATTATATTTTGTATTCAGTGTCGCCATTTCTTCTGCTTTAAAAGTTTGAAATTTGATTGCGTCAACTCCAGCTTTTGAGGCAATGTCAATTAATTTAAAAGCTCTATTTATTTTTCCTAAATGACCTGAACCTATTTCTGCAATAATAAAGACTTTGTTATTCTTTTTTAATTTACTAAAAAAATTTTTTTTGATCATTTAACTTTTTAAAACTACTAATATATATATATTAGTCTAAAAATCTAAATTAATAAATTATTATATAGTTATATAAATTAAGCATTAAACTAATGAAAAAAATTATTTTAAAAAATTCAAAAAAATATTTTAAAAAAGCTCTACAGGCTATACCATTAGCAAGTCAGACATTTAGCAAAAGTCATATTTTTTTTGATCCAGAATTTTTTCCACTGTTTTGCTCATCTGGTAAAAATCAATATATCTCTGATATAGATGGTAATAACTATCTAGATCTAATTAGTGCTCTCGGCTCTGTTTCAATTGGATATGGGATTAAAGATATTGATAAAAAAATTATTAAAAGCTTAAAATTAGGCGTTACATTCTCACTATCACACAAGAAGGAGCTTGAGTTAGCAAAAACTTTAATAAATATAATCCCATGTGCAGAGATGGTAAGATTTGGAAAAAATGGAACCGACGCTAACTCTGCAGCCATAAGACTCGCAAGATATTATACAGGCAAAGACCATGTTGCAGTTTGTGGATACCATGGATGGCAAGACTGGTATATTTCTTCGACTTCAATGTCTGGTGGAATACCAAAAGGAGTAGCGCAATACACTCACTCTTTCACATTTAATGACATAAAAAGTTTAGAAAAAATTTTTCAAGAAAAAAAGTTGGCTGCGGTAATGCTCGAACCATTAGCTAGTGAACTACCGAAAAATAATTTTTTAAAAAAGGTAAAGGCTCTTTGCAAAAAAAATAATGCAATACTTATATTTGATGAAATTTGCACTGGATTTAGAGTAAATTTGGGTGGTGCCCAAAAATTGTATAAAATTAAGCCTGATTTAGCTACGTTTGGGAAAGCTATGGCCAATGGATATCCGTTATCTGCAATTGTAGGTTCAAAAAAAATAATGAAATTAATGGATAAAATTTTTTTCTCAGGAACTTTTACTGGAGAATCTTTATCTATTGAAGCGTGCAAACAAACTATTTTATTCTTACAAAAAAATAAAAGTATTGAAAAAAATATTAAAAAGGGAATTTTTTTGCAAAAAGAAATATCAGAAATTATAAAAAAATATCAATTAAATAAGTATGTCGAATTATCAGGACATCCTACTTGGCTCTTTTTAAAAATAAAAAATTTAAATTTGAAACAATCAATGACAATAAAAATATTTATTATGCATCAACTAATACTAAATGAAATTCTATTTTTAGGAACATTTAATATTAATGCTTCACATAATTTTAAAGATTTAAAAAAAATTGCAAAAGTATTAAATTTAGCTTTTTGCACAATATCCAAAAATATAGATACCTTGGATAAATTAACAAACGTTAAAATTCCAAAGCCATTATTTACTGTAAGAAAATAAAGAATTAAATCAGGTAAAGTGATATAATGCAAACAAAGAGGTTTTACATAAGAAAACTAAACAGAACTGATGCCAATACCAACTATGTTAGCTGGTTTAAAGATAAAAGTGTAAAGCAATTCATACAGGGCTCAACACAAAATATTACCATTTCCTTTTTGAAAAAATATATTGCCACTCAAAACAAGAATAAAAATACTCTTTTTTTTGGAATTTTTTCAAAAAAAGATAAACATGTTGGAAATATAAAATTCAACGAAATTAACAAAAAGCATAATAAAGTATTTATGGGAATACTTATCGGTGATAAAAATTATCGAGGTATTGGTTTAACAAAAGAAGTGGTAGATTTTTTTTCAGAATATTTTTATATAAACTATAATATTTCCAATATTTTACTTGGTGTTGATAAAAAAAATCAAGATGCAATTAAAGCTTACAAAAAATCAGATTTTCAAGTTGTAAAGTCTTATACTAACAAAAATTCACTAATTATGAATAGAGGATATTTCTTTGAAAAAAAAATTATTATTGGCACCGCACAATTTTTAGATAATTACGGAATTAACAGAGTCAAAAGTAAATTATCTGATGTCACAAAGAAAAGTATTCTTACAAATTCATTGTCAAATAAATTTATTTATTTTGATACTTCTAATGCATATTCAACTTATGATAAAATTTTCAAATCAATAAATGGTCAAAAAATTATATTAAAAATTTATATTACTAAAAATAATCAAAATTTTAAAAAATCAATTGAGACAATTGTGAAATTATATAAAGAAAAATTTAATATAAAAAAATTTTACGCAATTATGATTCATAATGACTTTGAACCTGAAGATAAAAATTTAAAGATTTTTTATAAATTTTTAATACTTTTGAAAGAAAAAAAAATTACTAAAAAAATTGGAATTTCAATTTATAATTTTAAAAAAATTTTAAAGATTATAAATAAATATAAATTTGATATTATTCAGTGTCCGTTTTCAATAATAGATCAAAGGCTTTTGGAAAATAGGCTCTTGAATAAATTAAAAAAAAAAAAAATTGAAATACATGTTCGATCAATTTTCTTACAAGGACTCCTATATAAAAATAAATTTAATTCATATTTTGCAAAAAAAGTATCCAAAATTTTAAATTATAGAAAATGGGTAAAACTTAACTCTATGAGTATCTTTAAAAGTGCTTTATACTTTGTGTTAAACTATCCAATGATAGATAAATTGGTTATAGGTATAGAAAATAAAAACCAAATAAATGAATTGAAAAAAGTGTTAAAAAACTACAAATACATTAAATATCCAGCAAGATTTAAATCTAATGATTTAAAACTTATAAATCCACATAATTGGCCAAAATAAGCAATTGTTAAATCTATCAATATTTAAAAATAAAACTGAATTAAGAGGTGTATGTTTAAGATTAAAAATAGAATTATAAGCAAAAATCATAAACCATTTATAATTGCTGAAATGTCTAGCAATCACAATCAATCTTTAAATACGGCACTTAAAATTGTTGATATTGCTGCAAAGACAGGTGTGGACGCTATTAAAATACAAACATACACGGCTGACACAATTACAATGAATTCAAAAAGAAAAGAATTCACTATAAAATCAAGAAAATCTTTATGGAACAACTCCACTCTATATGATCTGTACAAAAAAGCTCACACCCCATGGGAATGGCATAAAGCAATTTTTCAAAGAGCAAAAAAAAATAAAATTTTATGTTTTAGCTCCCCATTTGATAATACTTCGGTAGATTTTTTAGAAAAAATTGGTGCACCATGTTATAAAATAGCTTCACCTGAATGTGTAGATTTACAATTAATAAAAAAAGTAGCATTAACAGGAAAACCAATGATTATTTCTACAGGAATGGCAACAAAGTTAGAAATTTCAGATGCAATCGAAACTGCAAAAAAAAATGGGTGCAAAAATTTAGCACTTTTAAAATGTACGAGTACTTACCCCGCTCCAGAGGAAGACATCAATCTTCGAACAATTCAAGATATGAAAAAAGAATTTAAATGCGAAGTTGGATTATCCGATCATACATTGGGTATATCAGTACCACTGGCAGCCATGTCATTAGGAGCAACTATTATTGAAAAACATTTTGTCTTATCAAAAAAGAAAAAGACTCCAGATTCTGCTTTTTCTTCTGATCCATCAGAATTTTCACAATTAGTAATAGAAGCAAAAAAAGTTTTAAAATCAATTGGAAAAGTTAAATATGGCCCAACAAAAAGTGAATTAACGTCTCTAAAATTTAGAAGATCTTTATATGTAGTTAGAGATATTAAAAAGGGAGAGTTGATTACTAAAAATAATATTAGATCTATACGTCCATCCAATGGAATGGCAGTAAAGTATTATGAGGATGTTTTGGGATTTGTGGCAAAAAAAAATTTAAAGTTTGGAACCCCTCTTAGTTGGGATTTGGTCAAAAAAAAATAGATTATTAATAATGATAAGTATTAATCAATTTTATGCTCGCAAATGAAATTAATTAAAAAATATTTTGATAAATATTTCTCTATAAAAATTCTGCTAGGATATAGAAAATTAAAAAAAAAAAAAAAATTAGATTTATTTTGTCAATTAAAAAATAGTTTGACAAATTGCAAGCTATCAATCTCTAATAATAAAAAATTTTTTCTTGAAAAAAATAAATTTGATATTGAAATTTCTATACGTCAATATCTATTAAAAGAAATTGGCGGATATACTCTAAACAAAACTATACTGTTGTTTTTTTATTATAATATACCCCTTTGCTACCCGATGCCAAAAGAATGGTTTCCAGTTTTCAAAAATCACAATATCAAAATCAATAAATTAGTGTGTTCATTCTTGTGGAAAATTTTTCTTGTTTATAAGTTGATAGATTCTTTAAGATATTTTTTTCAGAGTCATATTGATGCATTAAAATCTCATTTTAATAAAAATTATGAAGAATTTATTTATTGCTTCTCTTTAAATTCAAAAAATTTTCCAGAAAAAAATAAGGTTTATGAAAATTATGGAATTTTTTCATTCATACAAAAAAAAAACTATCAGAAAAAAGTCACAATTTTTCATGATGTAGAAAAAAAAAACTTTAATAAAAAAAATTTAAAAGTTAAATTTAAAAAAAATTTTTTTTTCCAAAGTAAAAATTTATTTACGCAAATAGCTATATTTTTTTGGTTTGTGTATTTTTTTTTATTTTCAATTTTAGATATTTTGAGATCTGGATGGCATACACTAATGTTAACAGAAGGTCTAAAAAGCTTTCAAATTAAAAAAAGTAAAAAAACTTATCTTGCAAAAAAATATTATTTTAATCAAAGCAGTCATATTTATCGTCCAATATGGACATATGAAGCAGAAAAAAAAGGTTCAGAAATTATTTTTTATTTTTATTCAACAAATCATAATTATATTTTTCAAAAAAATTATAAAAAAAAACGAGTATATTTTCTTGGATGGAAAATTATAACTTGGAATAAAATTTTAGTTTGGGATGAATATCAAAAAAAATTTATTAAAAATTTAAATAAAAAAATAAATATTGAAATAGTCAATTATATTAATTTTACTCCATCTATTAAAAATAAAATAAAATTTCCAAAAAAATCGATCATTGTGTTTGATGTCAGACCTGTAAAAAAAAGATTTTGGTGCTGGTTAGGACATCCTTATGAATTTTATAATTCAAAAAACTCCATCAACTTTATAAAGAATATACTTGATATAATAATAAAAATGAATGCATTTCTGATCATAAAGCAAAAAAGATCTCTGATGCATGAAGAAATTAGTTATAAAAACTATATAAATAAAATAAAAAAATTTAAAAATGTACTAGTACTTTCTGAGGGAATTTGTTTAGAAAATATAATTAAACAATCTAAAGTTACAATATCGTATCCATACACATCTACAGCACTAATTAGTAGTCAATTAATTAAAAATAATGCATACTACGACTCTAGTGGAGTCATTGCTCATTTAAATGAAGAAACTCACGGTATAAAACATATAAATTGCAAACTGGATTTAAAAAAATATATTAATTCAGTTTTTTAATATTTTATGTTTTTTATTTGAAAAATTGATAGTTTAATCATGTCATGAAAATAAATAATAAATCATTATTTATAAAAAATAAAAAAAAAATAATACTAACTGAATGAATATTTTAAGAGTTGCTTTTCTATATAACCCGGAAGAATCAGAAAAAAATATAAGAGAAATCTATAGGGATGATGTTGGAATTAATAAATTAACCAAAAAATTATTTGAAAATTAAAAAAGGTATATGTCAAACAAAGATATTTATGATACTTTCGACTTTAGTGAAACATATAAAAAAAAAATAATATCACTTTTCAAAAAACACTGCACTATCGAAAATGGTGGCGACAAAATATTTGATGGTACTTATAATGACTTGCTTCATATTCCAGAAGAATTAACTGAGCTAATATTCTTTTTAAAAAGATATGAAAAAACAAAAAATTTAAAAATTAAATCATTTTTAGAAATCGGTTTTAGTCATGGAATATTTAATACTATTATAAGTAAATTTTTTAAACTTGAAAATAATATTGCAGTTGATTGTCTTGGAGCACATATAAACGGCAGAGTATTAACTGCAAACTTAAGATTTAAAAATCTTGTATTATTTTGCTCCTCTTCTGATGAAAAAAAAACATTGAATCATATAAAAAATATTTGCAAATTCGATCTGATATTCATTGATGCCAATCATGAGTATGAATATGTTAAAAAAGATTTTGAGAATTATAAACAATTTATAAAAAAAAGAGGTCTAATAATATTTCACGATATAAATCTTAAAAAATCTGGATCAAAAAAATTCTGGAATGAAATAAAAAAAATCTACAAAAACAATAAGGAAATAATAATCAACAAACAAAAATTTACATATGGATATGGAATAATTAAATTTTAGTAATAATAAATGTTTACAAAACAATATAAATAATTTTTAACAATAATTATGAAAAAAGATTACCAAAAAATAATAAATTCTATTGAAAAAATAAGACGTAAAAACAATTCAAATTGGATGGATTTGTTAAGAGTTGCTTTTAGATATAATCCAAAAGAGGCTGCGAAAATAATGTCTAAAATCTATTCTGACGATATGAAAATTGGAAAATTGGCAAAAAAATTAACTAAATAAATTTAGAATTTTATCAATATATATAATATTTTTAACTTTGTATTTTGCGTCAAATTTTTTACTTATTTTTAAATTTCTATATTCTCCGCTTAGCACTCTGATAGTTGCGATTCCTACTTTATTACAATTTACAAAATCTTTTTTTGGGTTATCGCCAATATAAATCATTTCACTATATTTGCATTTCTCCAATTTTTTTATTTTTTCAAAACAATATAATGAGGGTTTCTGATATTTTATTCCGTAAGCATTTGTTATAAATATTTTTTTAAAAAAACGTTTTATTTTTAGTAATTCAATTTTATTCTTTTGAACTAATTTATTTCCATCGGTCACCAAATAGCACCTTTTATTGAATTTTGTTAGTAATTTTTTTACGCCTGCAAAAACTTTAATAGGGCTCTGACCATATCGAAATAATTTTACACATTCTTGCACAGAAATATTTTTTATAGAATTTTTTTTTAAATAATAATTAAAAATTTTTTTTTGATTATATGAATAATATAATTTTACTAATTCTTTATAAATTATATTTCTATTTAAAAATTTATTCTTAAAATATATTAAATTTGAAACATTTTTAATTCCATTTCTAACAAATGAACTTCTTGAAAAAAGTGTATCATCTAAATCAAATATTACTATCATTTTTTTAAAAACTTTGTTGATTTAAAAATAATCATCTCTCCATTAAAAATTTTATTTTTTTTAAAATTAATTTTTTTTTTATAGAAAGTTTCGTTTATAAAATAGTTTATACTATCCATATTGCAAAAATAAGATATACATGAGGCTCCTCCAATTCTAGGATTGCACTCCATCCAATATATTTTTTCTTTTTTTTTTAAAAATTGAAAATTTATATGTCCAGAAAATTTAAATTTTTCTGAAGCTTGATTTATAAATTTATTATAAATGGAATTATTGATTGTTGTTGTATAAGCAGACTCTCCATTAGAAATTATTTTTCTTTGTCTTGCTATCGATTGAATTAATTGATTTGTGGAATAAGAAAAATAACAATCGACCGTTATTTCATCGCAATTGTTTAAAAATTTTTGAAAAAAGTAATTAGTTTTATTTAAATTATTTTTTAAAAGACTAGAATAGTTTCCCACAAAATTATTTGCTGTACCGCTTGAATTTGCTGGCCTTGCTATTAATTTAATGTTTCCATTAAAATCTTTTATATTTCGTGAATATTGGAGAGTATGTTTTTTACTATTAATAGTTTGGTAAAATTTAAGCTTATCAATACAATTAATTATAGTTTCTTTTTCACTAACCATTACATGTATATTGTTTTTCTCTAATATTTTTTTAAATTTAGACCATAATATTAATTCATTATCACTTGTTGGTATGATTATTTTTATTTTATTCTTAATACAAAAATTTAAAATTTGGCGAAAATTTTTTTTAGTGGTTTTTGGCATGTGCCAAAAATAGTCACAAAAAAATTTTGTCGTAACATTTGCTCTACAATCACCACAATAAACTTTATTTTTTTTATTAATTTTTTTTACTGATTTTTTTATCCACTCAATAAGTTGAGTTTTGTTTGATGAGCTTGTTACAAGAGTATTAAAAGTTGTCACAATATTAAATATTTTTTATTATTTGTTTAAAAATTTTTTCAGTGCATAAATCAAGCCAATTGGGTTATTAGTACTGGTCAGCTGCACGCATTACTGCGCTTCCACATCCAGCCT
>MDTB01096870.1_pt1 | contig 16444 bp, 2 predicted proteins | sample 811161 | NCBI WGS metagenome assembly MDTB01 (sample SAMN05326650, study PRJNA326480) | marine metagenome | isolation source: seawater | place: Mediterranean Sea | collected 2009 | reverse complement strand
TATTGTTAACGTCCTATTGATATTTATTTTGATAACAAGATATGTTGATGCTGGTAATAGTAGTACCGTAGTAGAAAATGAATGTATCGCAAAAGATGAAGATGAATGGGCAAGTTTAGGTTGTAATGTTACAAATGCAACTGCTATTAAAGTTAGCGGGCTTGGCAATATCAATCCTACATCTGGTTATCAAAGTTGTAACATTACGTGTCCTATGCATAATCAAAATTTCAATGTAACCGTAATAGAAAATGAATGTATCACAAACGATGAAGATGGATGGGCAAGCTTAGGTTGCATAGTGGATGAATCAAATGGTACAACAGTTAGCGGGCTTGGCGATATCAATGCTACAACTGGTTATCAAAGTTGTGACATTACATGTCCTATGCATAATCAAAATTTCAGTGTAACCTTAATAGAAAATGAATGTATCACAAAAGATGAAGATGAATGGGCAAGCTTAGGTTGCATAGTGGATGAATCAAATGGTACAACTATTAAATCGTTAGGAACTCAAAATGCTTCATGTGGATATCAAAGTTGTGTAATCACATGTCCAATTCACAATGACACTTTTTCTGTGCATGCAGTCCCATTACCAGGAGTTTTATTTGTTATCGAAGAAACAAATATTGGGATGAATACAAACGGTGGAAGCAATGTAACATTAATGATCGAACCAACAAATTGCCCAGACTTAGCAATAGATGAATACTACACTGACTTAGCAATAGATGAATACTACACTGAATACTACACTGTGTCTTATGGCCCTTCAACAAATTTATTTATGTATACAAATGTCCTGTGTACACGAAAAACTGTATATAACATATCATGTCTAACTGAAGAAACAAAGCCTGGAGAACAACGGACGAACTTATTTTGGAAATTGACATTTTTCCCCAATGCAAGTTTGTCTCCAAATCAAACATTTTTGTCAAATAATTCTATTGCGTATAGAAAACCAAACATTTTTGAAGTCTCCTCTAGTGCTGAAAATATGAACACCAAGGGGAGCACAGTCATTATTTTAAAAGGAACCGATTTTGGTAGCAATACTTCAAATATAGCAGTTTATTATGGGAAGCGATCAATATATTTTTACAAAGCAAAATTTTTATCAATCACGAATCGTGGTACCGAACTGTCTGTTTTATCAGTGGAAGCTCTTGGTGGTGGACAAGCAGTAAGGGATGGTATGGAATGGTATGTTACAACTGCCGATCAAAATAGTTCCTTTTTTGATAAAAATATTACATCATATCACGTTCCTATTATTACACACGTAACGTTAGATGCTGATGTTTTGAGTACAGTTGGGGGAACTAAAATAACTGTTGTCGGATCTAATTTTGGTAAGGTGTCAAATGATAATATAAATGTATATTATGGCCAATGGAACACATCCGATGTATTTTTGTCTGTACCATACGATAGCACCAATTGCAATGTAACGAAGAACCACACTCAAATTGATTGCAGCTCAAATATTGGAGTTGGAAAAGATTTCGCATGGAAAGTTTCAATAGGCACACAAAAGAGTATAATATTTAAGTCTAATGTCCGATATATGAAACCGAATATAACGTCTATTACAGTTGGAGGTGCAGGAACTAATTTGAACACGGACGGAACTTCCACATTAACTATTGCTGGAAATGCATTTGGTCCGCCAGGAACACCATGTTTTGTTTCACACACTGGTATAAGCGGTGAAACAGTAGCATCCAAATGCGATGTAAAAAATGACAAGGAAATTAATTGTTCAAATGCAGGTGTTGGAACTGGACCAGATCATATATTTGCTGTTGAAATTGCATCACAGTTGAGTCTTTGGGAAAACAATTATCTTAGTTACACTGTGCCAAATATCAGTGATGTCTTAAATGTTGAAAATTTAGGGTCTCATGAGTTGAAAACCATTACGATTTTAGGCACCAATTTTGGCATGGAAAATACCCATTTAAGAGTAACATATGGACCAACAGGTTTAGAATACGCAGCATCAGATTGTATAGTGGCAAATAATCATACTATGGTAACCTGTCTTTCTGTTCCCCCAAAAATCGGAGAAGATCGTGGCACTACAACGGGATTTAAATTTCAAATCACTGTTGATGGATTGCCTTCCTCGGAGTTCGAATCACCAACCGCAAAGTATGTAAAAGATTCATATTCTGGGTTTGATTATAAAGATGGATTAAAAATAGGCTTTAAAACATTTGATGCTATTAATAATATTTTATATGTTATTGGTGATGATATCCAAGACAGAGCAGGAACGTCAATGTTTACATATACAAATGGAGTGTTTAACAGTGAAGCAGCTGGTGAATCGGTACCTGATGGCATATCGACAATGGATTATTATCATAAAAATGATTCCCTTTTGTGTACAAGATATCGTTCTGGAAAAACCACTTTAGGAAAATTAGATTTCACTACGGTTTGGACGTTTGTACCATTTTTTGATTTAAATTGCGGTGGTGAAGATGATTTTGCTTGTCGAGTAAAATATGGAATAAGTGCCATTGATGAAGTACGAGGGTTGTACTATTTAGTTCTTCGCAATGATTATGCTGGTGATAGAGTTGTGCAAATTGATATCAATTCTGGTAATAATTCGATAGCGTTTGAAAGCTCATCCAGTCGTTTCGAAATAGGCGAATTGGATATTCTGTATAACGGAGTTGTACAGGAATCTTTTCTGATTTTAGTTTCTCGTGAAAGTGATCATTTTTCAACTTATTCAACGTATTGGAATTCAAGCACTATAAATACCACTTCCAGACTTATGATAAAGAATCATATCCTCGACGAGAGACGGTTAAGAAGACAATACTTGCTAAATTTTGACGCCGAGGCCTCGGCAAACGCTTACATGCCTGCGAGTAATTACACCTATGCTGGACAAAACATTACTATGGGAGACGGCAAATGGTTCACATTATATGATGTTGGACCAGAAGAATATGAATATGCTATTCCTACCAACGGTGGAGTCAATACTTTTGATTTAGACTCTGCATATGCAATGATAATGTCCGGAAATCTATTAAATGTAAAGGTACCAATTATTAACGTCATATTTCCAGATGCAAAAACAGGCTGGGAACGATTTAGAATGTTCATTACGTCGGACAAGACAGTTAGGTTTTACATGCTTCTGGTACAAAAGAAAAGAAAAAATGCAGGAATTTATCCAAGTATGGAGGAAGTTTTTACGGGTATCTACTCACCGCAGCCTGCTGTTGCAGGTGAAAGCGTTGCTGTACGACACTACATTTTAGATATTCCTGTACCGCTAACCCAACAAACCTTGTTAGTAGGGGGTGATGAGATTATCCCTGATACAACGGACTATGATATTTATTATATTGCTCACGAAGGCTCGTTTGGCACATCAAAAATCAATCATTTCAATGCAAGCACGGTATCAACGCCGCCAGCTACCAAAGAAGGTTATCCCGAAGTGACTGGTGTGACAGTTAACAGCTTCATATACCACATGCGTTTTTCTGATAGAAAGGGATCTGTTTACTATGTTGTTACTGATGAGTTTAACCTGTGTAATGAAGTTGCACTTGCTGATACGTCCGATCCAAATAAAGATTTACGCGACTTATTAACAGACTGCGCTAATGCTGGTAGTACCTTTGGATATGGGGAGTTCTCGGTTGAGAAAAGAGAAACACCAATTGAAGTTGATGAAGCCAGAGGAGAATTTAGTGGATTTGTCACCGTTAGCGATTTGCCACCATATAGATCTTACTACGTGTATGCAGTTGGAATCAGTTTCGGGCAAACAGCCCAATTTCAATATTCGAAAACACGCATTGATTTAGTAGGATTTGCAGTACACAGCGAAAGAACCTTTATAAATGAAGGTGATGTAAATCCTATGGCAATATACGTTGAATTGTCAAAGCGACCTCATATAAATGAATTGGTATTCTTTACTTGTAAAATTGATGATCCAACAGGTAACGTTGTTTACAAAAATTTACCAAACATCGAAATGGGTACTTTAGGATATGATAATTGGGAAAAGTTTTTAACTGTTGGTCATGTTACAGGAGTATCGGATACTCGAAATGATGAAGTTCCGTACGAAGATTTTAAAGTTACGTGTACAAATGCAGCAAATGTTGCAGCGGAATCAATATATAAAGTGTCACTAAATATAGCTATCAATGTACATGTTAAAAATGTTATTTGGCCTGAATGGTCTGCGGCATCTGTATTTGTAAAGCAAGATGATAGATATTTTCTCTTACCAGAGCATAAACATGCGATGACGACGATAGGAGAAGACAAATTTAAGTTGGAACAATTGGAGAAAGACTGGAGTGGGAATATTTTCTTAAATAGAATAAATGTAACTTTAGCTGGTATTTTAATCCAAGCAGCAGTTTCTGATGATAAACGGGCAATGGAAATAGTCTTACCTCCGTACTCCAGTGTCTGTGAAAACATTGATTGTGAAAAAGAAAACGGTTATCAAAATTTGACTTTAAATAATCCAAATACCATAAATGGTTCTACTGGTGGTATTGCATTTACAAGTATGATTTACTATTATGAAGAATGCACCGATTCAAGCTTTGAATCTTCTGCTTCCATATGCTTTGATCCGAAACAAAGTTCGGAAAAATGTGCATTTGGAAGTGGATCAGGATGTGAAAATTGCCCAGAGAATTCTATCTGTCCTGGTGGAGCACGGGCATGGCCTTTAGAGGGGTATTGGAGCCCAACAGAATTTGGAAATGAAATTTTTCGTTGTAGAACGCCTTCATATGGTCGTTGTGAAGGATATAATATCACGTCTAGGAAATCGGAATGCAAGGAAGGGTATGACCCAGGAACAGAATTTTGTGATCTATGCGCAGCTGGTTATTATGAAACGATAGACGGAAAATGCCATTCTTGTGGACATATTAATGGGTTTTGGGATTCGATTGCCCTTCCATTAATAAATGCATTAATCTTTTGTTTCCTAGTTTTCCTTATCGTAACATCACTGGTGTATATATCAACAGTATTAGCTGGTTCAACAATACTGTCAGCTATTGAAATGACGATGCGATTCCTTTTTGAATCACTATTAGCTGCACAACTTATAGCAATTGCAGGAATGCCCGTTAATTCTGAATATTTTACTTGGTTGAGGAACATTTTTCAAGGCTTTTATGTTAGTCTTTTTGATTTTCGTGGCCAAGTATATTCGCAATGTGTTGGAGAAATGAATTATACCCCATTTTTGTTTGAAACTGCAGGGATGTTGTTTGTACTTGGAGTCTTGCTTTTGTTGGGATTCATGTCTATAAGCTGTGTGAAAAAATCATGTGTATCATGGCCATTATGTAAAAAGAATAAATTCGATAAGAAAGCATATGGTTACTTGCAACAAGGTATGTTGTCGTTTTTACAACTGTCGTATGGCGCTGTAGCTGTCAATGCCTTTGATCTGGTAAATTGTCAAACAAAACTCGGTCAGTATCGTTTATCAAGGCGGCCATCAGTAATATGTTACGAAGGTTCACATGGATATGCAGCTGGCATATCTTGGGTAATGATAATGGTGTTTACAATTGGTTTTCCAATTGCAAGTTATTTAGTTGTAAGCAGAACTTTGGCAGGGCAAAAAGACCACCGAGCACCAAAATTATCTGTACTTTCATTTTGGACCAGAAGCGATTTGAAAAAAGAATATTATTTTTTTCGGGAAATTCGCCAAATTACAGTCGCTTGCCTTGCTGGTTCTGCAGCATTTTTTACTGGGAATGAATCAAGATCAGGTGCGTTGGGGGTTAACATAGTTGTGCTCATGGGTTTCGCGACTTCAATTTTATACTTAAAGCCATATCGTAAATCTGGTGGATGGATCGTGTCATCATTAATATCTGCTTGCTTAGTGGCAGTTTTAGTTAGTTTGCTATCATTTGTTGCCTGGCTCACATTTGATTACCGTCTATTTGAATATCCAGAATTATTTAATTCGTTAGAATGGGTTACATTGTTTAGCTTTATGGGATATTTCACGTTCAATTGGTGGCGCTTCCAAGCTCATGTTCTGTTTTTCAGACGATCCATGTCGAAAACGCTTGGCGTTCGCTCACACCCACAACATCGTTGGGCACACCATGTGCATGATACACTCCACGAAAGTACTGAACATGAGGGAAAAAAGAACACTGTAATAGTTCCAAAGGGAGGCAAGCAAGGAAAGAAAGGAAAGAAAGGAAAGAAAGCCAATAAAATAATGCCAGCGGCACCGAAAGTAAATTCTCTTGAATTGAAATACGAACAGAAAATACCAAATTACTCTCGTGGTAATAGACGTAATGTCACGACAGTGGTTCCAACTAGGATAGGAAATGTGATTAGAATCAATCTTGCAGAAAATGATGGCCATAGGCTGCCTGCATCATGGTGTTTTTCACATAAAAAGTTACACCAACACAGTAAATTGCGACGAACAATGTCATGGTGGTATACTCTGCAGTTTTTATTGCAAGTGTTTGTAGTCATTATAACACTAAGTATGCCATACATAACGGTACCTTCAAGTGTTGGCGAAGCCAGAGCTAATGTTGATTCGCAACGTAGATTTTTGTCTACTGCCACAAATGATACAAGCACCAGTAGCAACTCATATCAAAACAATGCGTATTACAATAAAGCGAGAGAAGCGTTAGAAAACTCAACATTTCAATCTTTACTTCTATCAAAAAGTATTTTTTGCGCTATGTGCCTTTTATTAACTGTTGCACGTAGTCGAAAGAGGAGAGGTTTGTTACAAATTTGCACAAAGTATTGCCATTGGTTAATTGAGCTAATATTTATATTTATCACGTTAGGTTCCATATACGGCTTTTATATGCTTAAAAACGATGCGATACCACGTTATATTGCTATAACTTGCGAATGTGTTACAATGATCACCTCCTTGATAGCTAAATGTCACGAGCGTAGACTGCACAAACGTGCTGCTAGAGTCAGACCAATTGGCATGAAAGCTAAAACAGCTGTACAACCGGTCACAAGTGATAGACGCGGTATGTCAGTTAAAAAGAAAAACAAAATTGTTTCAAGGAAAAAGAAAGGTAGAAAAGGTTTATTTTCCTTTTCTTCTGACAGCGAGGAACGTAGCAAAACGAAGGTTGTACCGCAGAGCACTGTCGAAGGAAGACACGTATTTGAAGAGCATGTATTTGACGAAGAGGATTTACTCTCGCACATACAAAACAAAGCAAACGTTGAATGTATCCTGCTTTTGAAGCCCGCCGAGCGTCTTGAGAAGGAACTTGAGATGATGAGGCACGAAGAAGAACGCTTTAATATGGCAATGGAGGATAGACTTGCATTGAAGATACGGGATGAACCAAAACGCGTATTAGAATTAGAAAATATGCGTCGAGAGGAAGCACGACAGCAAATGTTTGAAACTGAAATGGCGCAGATTGCAGTAGAAGAGGAACAAAATCGAAGAAGAGAAATTAAAGAAATGCGAATGGTCGAGGCACAAGAACGTATGTTTATAGAAGACAAACGTTCAAGATTAGAGAATGACATATTTGAACAATGGAGTGCTGTTCAAAAAGACAAGGAAATTATGGAATTGGATCATATGAGGCAAGAGGAGGAACAACGTAGAACATACCTCGAAGAGGTTCGTCATTTATGGTTGTTAGATTGCGAAGCACATTTAGATGACCTAGCAAAAGAGCAACAATTAGCTAATTTATACTCTATGAGACGAGAAGAAGACCGGCAGCGTATGTTTGAAGTTGAGCGCGAGCAACGTATTGTAGCAAATTTAATAGTGATGCACGAAGAGCTACCAAATATGAGAAGAGAAGAAGCTCGCCAGCGCATGATACAAGCGGAGGATTATCGAAGAAAATATTTAGAAGATCATCAATTACAAGCATCTCAAATGTCTGCAATCAGGGTATTGAAAGAAAAATTAGACTCGGAGGATGTTGAGCTGATACGAGAGGAATTAGAAAAAGTGCATAAAGTCTTCAAAGTTGTTGGGGCATTGGAAGTGCTTGTCAAAAAATGCGAAGAATTTGTCCAAAATGAAGTTCAGAATATTAAGGATGAACTAATTGAAGCAATGAACGACTTTGAAAATCCAAATCATTTAGATCGTTTAGAAGTAGCAATTTCAAAAGCATGGCATTTATTGCATCCGGCGGAGGAAAAACTATTAAACAAAGCATCTGCTATCGAGAAAGAATTAGAACATTTAAGAGATATAACGAAACAAGTGGAAAATTTAAATCAGACAACAATCGCGGAAATCAAATCGTTCAAAAAACCAAACGAGCAAATAGTTTCCGTTATTGTCTCTCTATTTATATTGCTTGGACACCAACCTGAAGAATTGGACACATGGAGTAAATGTACTGCTGCCCTAGGCAAAACAGGAGAAAACAATGTTAAGCGAAGAATAATGAAGCATAAAATCACAGATGTATCGAAGAAACAAATCAAAATGGTTAAAAAATTGATTAAATCAGTCGAAATAACAAAAATTCAAGGTATTTCGTCAACAGCAGCCACTTTGCTTGGATGGGTGATGGGAGTTCTTGCTGAGTATAAATTATTAGGGCCTAAGTCACGAGCAGCAAGTCGTGCAAGTCTTGTCCCTAATTCGGGAAAGAAGAAGAAAAAGAAGAAAAAAAAGAAAGGAACGACCTTAACAACTGTTGATGATAATGATGGTGATGGAGTTGGGAAATCATCTGTATCACGAGCCGCATTAAAAACAGACGATCTCAACGACGATAATTTTGATGCAAGATCGACAAAAAGTAGTGGTAGAAAAACACCAACTGGCAAAAAAAAGAAGAAGAAGAAAAAGCGAGGTTCAAGCAAGAAGAGTAAAAAAAAATAAAGGAAGTGCGAGTATGAAATACTATTGTGCGTACAAAATATGATAATGCATACTTACATCATATTATGAAGTGTTATATGATACGAAGTTCGTATTAAATTAAAAATGTATAAATATATATATTCGTATATATATTTAATGCATTAATATATATTTTTAATATATAAAATGTGTGTGTGGTGTATGGAAAAATAATATAAAAAGTTTGTATAGCAAAGAAGTAATCATATCTAGGTCCTAGACTTTTCCATGTAAATTTATCCTAAACTCCTTAAATATTGAATTAATCCATCTCTGCTCTGCGGGTTTTTTTTGAATTTTTTTTTGATTTTGCAGTACATGTTAATGTATCTATTCAAAATGTAATTTCAATATAAAAAATAATAGTTAGTTACACAGGAAGAGATAAAGTTGAATAGAAAGATATATAGAATCCAAAAAGGAAATATATATATATGTATAGTAGAAGAAGAACAATAGAATTGATAAAAATACAATGCAATTGAATCCGAAAAAAGTATTACAGCGCGTGCATGGATGGAAAGGACGTGAGCGTAATGAAAGAATTCGTAGAAATAGAGTATTTAAACAACGTTATGCTAAAATGTTAAATAATAAGTCAGACGAAGAGTTTGATTCTGTAAATATTGGCAGAAAATCAAAGAAGGAAAGAAATAGACGGATACCAAAAGGTGCATTGCCAGTTTGGAAAACTGCAGATCCAACATTTGGGGCACCATCGCCACAAAGTATTTATTGTAGTATATTTTTATTAATTGTATCAGTATGTATATGCCTTCCAGAACTAATAAGTGCATTGGGACACGTCAATAAATCATGGTTTAGTAGTTACATATCATACGGTCCACAACTCGCAGTCCTTGGTAATATTGTTTTAACTTTTTGGAGTATTTGTTGTTATAGTCGTTGTTGCATGACACTTGCATTTGTATTAACACTGTGTACGATACCTTTCATTGCTGTACAAATGGGAATCGTATCAATACCAGCTGTCATGTCATTTTGTTGTTGTTTTCCCGATAAATGTAACGGTGAGTCACATAGTATAAATTCTGCGTTTCATATGAATATACATAATCCAAATGGAGTTGGGACGAAGAATGGTACTACAGCAGAAGCATGTGATTATTTAGATAACGTGCCCAATCAAACGCAATGTGCAAGAGAAAATGGCCTGCTGATTTTATATTGGACTGGCGTGACATTATTATTAGTTTCAACATCATTTTTGAGTGCCTCTCAATATCATTGGAGATTAGAAAAAGTGTGGTTAAATCGTGCAAAAGAGAAAATTATTGAAAGTAGATTTCAAGATGATAGTAGTAGTGGCAGTAGTAATTATGGTAGTAGTAGTAGTAGTGGCAATGATAATTATAGTGATAGTGATAATGAAATTGGTGAGAATGGAAGGAAAAATTATTTAAAGTCTAAATTAAAAAAAACAAATAAAACGAGGAAACATGAAAAAGCGAAAAAAAAAGTCTCATTTTCTGCATCAACCAAACGTCGACATTCAATTAGTGAAAGTAGTTCCGATGATGATAAAATGAAGAAAGACTCTGCCAGAATGAATGCGGAAGAACGGAAGGAGGAAGTCACAAGATTATTAGAATTGGCAAAAGTCAAATCTTTTAATAAGAAAGCTAAAAAAAATCGACGTGCTAATCAACGACCACAATCGGCACGGGTTAATAGTAGTAACAACGGTAACCAATTCAATAACAATCGTAATAAGAATGTAGGTAGAAGTTATACATCTAGAGTTAGTAGCAGTCGTAATAATAATCGTGCAATGCCAAATAGTGCTAGACAATGGTCAAATAGACATGATGTTGGAGGGCATAGCAATATAGATGATCATCCACAAGAGGAAATCGGAGCCAAAGGTAGCAACCAATTTGCAAGTACACGTACGAATGCTCATGAAACGTTGTATACTGATGATAATGGCACACATCATCGAGTGAATATTTAATGTATCGTATGCATATCATTCTATGCATAATAATCTGTAGTGGAGTATGCATATATATTAAATATATGCATATTTTGTGAAGTGTGCGCGTGTGATTCAATATCACAATTAAATGTGTATTAATACACAAGGGTCACAAACTAAGGCAGAAAACGTATACATGTGTGGCTGTGCATTTTAATTATTATATACGCTCGTATTTATACTCGTATATCGTATATATATTAGACTATATATTTATGATGCGTAAATTATTATATTTATGATGCAGTAGGATAGAATATTTATTCTCGAGATTGAGTATTGAGCATATTATTTTACCAAGATGAGAAGTAAAACTATTATAACTTATAGATTTTAACCACTATATTATATATATATATATTTGTGATGCTTCTTTATATTTTATATATATATAATATATGTGTTTAAATTATGATATTTTGATTTGAAAAATATACTCGTATGATTTCATACGAATGTCATATGCATACGAAGAGACAGCTATTTAATTTTTTTTTATTTTTTTTATCTTTTATATATTTTTTATATCTTTAAATAATAAAAAAATTATTTTTGATACGACTCGTAAAAATTAAAAAATATGCATATATATATATATAATATTATTCCGTTTTCGTATTATACGAATTCTTCTCTCGCTATACACAATCAAACTTACGCAGTAAACGAACTAACTCTTTTACTACCAAAAATGTTTTTCCAAAGTGTAGGTTTCACCCAGGTATAGTCACTCCTTCCTAAATATTCCTGGACAGTAGATCGCAATTCTCTGAAAGAATCCTTTTCAACTTCTGTAAGATTTGGGAGCACTTTTGGCCTTTTATGAGTTTCACGTTTAGCATTAAATTGAGTAAGCTTCCTATCAAATGTATTCATATTAAATAGTGACTCAAAGTATTTTAACTGGGTGTATAATTCGCTGGCAGGGTAGATTTCATGGACAGTTGAATTGCAACCAGGTGCAATGCATGCGTTTCCAAGGCATGATTGTTGTCTCGTTTTCGTTTGGCATGTACCATCGTCACAACGACTCCAACCATTGTAATACTCATTGCAATATCCACGCATAGCAATTGCTAAAATATTTTGCAACTTCGTTCCAGTAAACGTATTATGACATCCTGGCGTTGGGCATTTAAATCCACATTCTGCATCTTCGTAGCTGTCAACCTCTGGAAAGCGGTAAACGCCGGAGAAACTACTACTTTGTTCGCATTTTGGACAAAATACAACTAATGGCTTAGCGTTTTTGAATCTTTCCTCATCGGACATTTGTGAACTTGGCGTAAAACCAATCATATCTTCATCCCCTAGATCACCTGAAAAACTACTAATACCATATTTTCTAGAATCCAAGCCCAATTGTTCAGCAATCATAGCCTGGGATGTACCTTCGATTGGATCTACTAAACGACTTGTTGGTGGTAAAATTTGTTGTGATAAATACCATTCTGCATCGATTTTCAACTTTGATTTTACACCAGTCTTTTCTTCTGCTTTCATTGCTTCAATCAAATCATCCGGGTGGCGTGCTCTTTCAGCAAAGGAACCCGTAATAACGCCTTCTTGCTCCGCCGTGATAACATATGGTATATGATCCCCAACATTGACAGGTCTACCACGACGAACCATTTCCAATGCGACGTGTAAATGTGGCATACCTTTCCTATCGGCATAATCTTTCGGGTTTTTGTTTAAACCTTTCGTAATCGTGTACTTTTCTAATGGCACTGAACCTTCACGTACTTTCTTTGCAACATCTTGCAAGCGCTCATGGATAGATGCAACGACACCTTCACGATCTTCTCCTGATAATACATGATCTAAAACGAAAAGACCAACTTCTTTTGATAATCCACACCAATCACGACGTACTAAATCAAGCCCTTTTGTCTCTTTCTCATACTCAATCTCACCCGTTTTTCTGTTTTTCGATGCGATTAATGCTGCATATTTTTTCTTTTTCAATAAAAGCATACTTTTAAATACACCATCAATTTCAATTTCAAGCAATTTGTACTTCTTGTTCACAGCTTTTTTTACTTCTTTTCCCAATTGCTGTACCCTCTCCCAATCATCGCTACCAGTGTAAATCATGATAGAATCTGTATCACCATATATAACATTTAATCCCATCCCGGAAGCAAGGTCAACCGTATTTTGAAGAATTTCACGACCTTGTGAGGTAACTAAAGCTGCAATTGGAGCTGCGTAAAATCTAGATGCACTGAAACCTAGGCAACCATACATAGAATTAGCAGTTAATTTCAATGCCAACTGGCGTACATTCAACGTATTCTTCATTTCCTTGTCTGTCTCCTTTTTTAACAGCTTTTTCACAACACTACGTCGCTGTATCAATGTACGAATAACCGTTGGTAAAACACCCCAATCCTTATGCTCCGTACGATCAGGCAAATCTGGTATTTTTACTTCATCGCTTGCATCTGCAACAATATCATTAATTCCATCCTTCATGAGAACATCCCCATCGTCATGTAAAGGCTTTAACTCGCGAGTTACAGTGGTGTAACACAAGTTGAATTCCTGAATAATGGAAGGATATAAGGAATTGAAATCCAGAAGAAGAACGTATTTGTCATAAAGACCTTTTTTTGGTTCCAATACCAGACCACCAGCATATTTAGCTTTGCCACGTTTTCTACCACCTGGTGCCTTTTTCTTTGGCCTTTCCTTATCTGGAACGATATATTTGCGATTGTGAAATTCATGCAATAATAAATATTCAATACGCTCTGCACGACCACCAGTTAGTGTTCGTATCCATAAATTTCCACCTAAGTTCGTTAATTGTTTCGATAATGGAAGCATTTCCGTTCGGAACATTAAGCCTAATGCCATGTACGCGAAATTTTCGGTATGTTTTTTCAAATACATTAAATTATCTTTTGTTGAATAATATCTTGGTACATCTTGCGCATAAATTGATTCAGGGGGCTTTTCAATTTTTAAATATTTTTTTGCCAACGTATTTAATTTGAAATTCGAGCTTTTCAATTGCAATACATCTTTTGAACAATGATACGTATCAACAATCAAACGGCCAGGAGATACGCGTTGGAAATTTTTCATTCCAGAGTTTGCGCCACGTTGATATGCCCGAGGAACTTTTGATAATTTCAAACGTCCAAGTTTTGACCATTGATTTACTTTCAAAGCCGCCATACGGTGCATCATAACATCTAAATCATGATCTTTGATAGCATGACCGACAATAATATCAGGATCAGCAGCTTGAATCTTATTCATAAAGATATTTAGCATGGCACGTTCATTAGGTAGAGTCTTCAAGTTCATGCCTTTGTTCTGTGCCACAAATGTGGGAAAACCAGGTGGGAACGTTCCTACACCACCTTCTAAGCCTGAATGGATGGCACGCACAAGGGAAAAGTTAGATATTTGTCTGCGATCCATTTCATTTGGCGTAGGTTTATGGCAAAGTACATCTTGGTGTGTGATGGCACTGATCATAGCAATTTCGTGGTTATGACTTTTTGAATTTAAATACGTTTTCATGCTAATACTCATTACATTCAATGGTGGTGGGTCTATTTTCTCTTTCGTAACGGAGATAAGTTTTGGATCATCGACACGGCCTTCCAATTTCGCCCAACTTGTATTTTTCCCTGGCAATGGATCGCGAATATCGATCCAACATGGTCCCATTAGTTTTCGCTTAACGATGAAATTTTCAATAATTTTTGTTTTCGTACCAAAGATGTGGGAAAAATGCTTGCCTCTCACAGTTTCTAAATCCAATGTTGGGAATTTCGAATTGTAAAGTACTTTCATGTATTTCGTACCTTCCTTGTTTCTTGGGATACCATCGTATTCAAATGCATATTTACGTGTTACTGCTTTGCATTTAAATTTTTCTCCTTGTGTGCCACGTGGGATTACTTTGTTGGATAAAAGTTCTGATATTTCCTGGTAAAGTGCGCCCATATCTGGTTCCGATTCACCCGCGACTGATTTTGGAAGGAAAAATAATTGGCGTTGATGCCCAGTTACTTCAATACATGCACTAAGATAGGCTTTTTTCTCTTCCGACCAAACTTTACCAAATAAATGAATTTTACCTGGTGCATTATATTCATCAGCATATGCATCGAGATAATACATGCGAGTAAATGTAAACGCATCACCATCTTCATCTTTACCTTCCATCGTTGGCAAATCTTTCGCTGTTGCGAATGTATAAGATGAAACACTATCTTGGCTGCTAGGAGCACTATTACTGCCATTGGCTGATGAAACATCGAACCATCCTCCCTTTGCAGTTGTATCTAATGATGATGCTTCCTCATCAACAATTTCTTCTCTTGATAATTTTTCCATCGTTTTTGCAGCAGATTTCGCTGCTGCTTTTTGTCTTTGAGCTAAGAAAAGTGCTTTTCTACGATCTTTCAATTTCTTCACATCAGAATCTTCTTCGACAACAGCTTTTGCTTTTGGTATCTTTGAAGCGGAGGATTGTTTCTCAGCAACTTTTAGTTCGGTTGTTTCAGTACTATCCTTTTTCAATACAACTACTTCATCGATTGTTGTTGTATTTGGACGGTTTGCTTCTACCATGGAAGCAGCATGATCATCCGCTTCTTCATCAATATCAACTAAATCATTTTCCACTTCCATATCATTATTATTGTCATGATCGTCATTGTCAAAAGTATTATCATTCAAAGTTTGTTGGTTGTTGCGCGATGGTGCATAATTCACAGTATTTTGCACCACAAATTGTTGCTGTTGTGGTGCAGATGGAACTTGCAACATATTATTTTGTCGACGTGGAATAGCAGTTGTTATTAAAGCATCGGATGCATTTAATGAATCTAACTCCGCATCTAGATCAAGTTCATCCCCATCATCAACGATTGTTTTTTGTTTCTTTTTTTCTGGCTTTGAAGTTCCAGACATGCCAAGAAACATTGCCCCAAGTTTATGGTTGTCCTTCGCCGCAGCTGCATTTAAAGATGCTTTTTTTCGTTGCTTCCTCATTCTTTGCCTTGCTTTTGGATCTTTAATAGATGCGTCTTTGCTGTATCTATCATCTTCACCTTCAGCAACTTCAAATAAATGTTCTTCCCCATCATCATAATATCCAGTTCCATCGTCATCAACGACAAATTCTTCACCTTTCCTGCGCTCATTTACAAGTTTCTTATATTCTTCTTCCGTCACAACATCATAAATATTATCATCCTCATCATCATCTGATATGATATTTTCTCCACCTTCCCGTGCTTTTGCAATTTTACTTAAAGCTTGTAATTTCCTTTTTTTATTTTTCGACAATTCACGTCTTGACCGTTCCCTTGTTGCCATACTTTCCCCTCTTGTTACTTTTTTTTTTTGGTTGAATTAATATAAGTTACTGTTTGTTATATTTATATTGGCAAAAAAAGAAGAACGAATGTAAATAAACTATGTAAAATATTTACAATGAGATGTATTTACATCTTTACTAAACTAAATTCGAACTAAACAATTAT
>MDTB01049581.1_pt1 | contig 16444 bp, 17 predicted proteins | sample 811161 | NCBI WGS metagenome assembly MDTB01 (sample SAMN05326650, study PRJNA326480) | marine metagenome | isolation source: seawater | place: Mediterranean Sea | collected 2009 | reverse complement strand
GTGATTACTTAATTAAGTGGTTTAAACCTATGCATAAAAAACATTATCAAATTTCTGGATTTCAAATTTATAAAAATAATTTAATCACAGAGGGAAATTCTGAACAAGAGTTTTTAGACAGAAAAAATTGTACTGTAATATATGATAGATTCTTTAATTATACTCTTACTATACCTCAACCAGTAACAGGATCGGATTATATAGCTTTTAATAATTTAAAAGATTTTGAGAGAAATTTAAATGAAGATATCAAAAAAATACTAAAAATAAAATTTCATCCAGCTGATGATAAAAATATGATGAGTGTAAAAAAAATATTTTCAAAATATAAAGAAAAAGAAAAAAATATTGCTAATTCATTTAAAAAATCTAGGTTTATTATTTGCTTTTATCCAGAAACAACTTTTTCAGAAGCAATCAGTCTTAATATTCCTACAGTACTTTTTTTTCCGAAAGGGGTATATAAAATTGATCAGAAAACAAAAAAATTAATTAATTCTTTGAAAAGGTCAAAAATAATATTTGATAATCCAAAAAAAATGGCAGATCATATAAATTTGTATTGGAACAATCCATATAAGTGGTGGCATGACAAGAACACAATTAAGTCAATAAATTTTTTTAAAAAAGAGGCTCTTGGCATCAGTAAACAAAATACATTAGAGGATAAGTGGAAAAATTTTTTTAATAAAATTAAATTTAAAAATGAATATTGATAATTATCAAAAAAATGGTTGGATAAAAATTGAAAAATTTATCCAATATAATCAAGTTAAAGAAATTAAAAAACAAATAAAAAATTTTTTAGACAAAAATTATAGAAAATACGAAAATAGACATATTAATTTTGTAAATAATGAAAAAAAGGCCAAAGAGATAAATTCTTTTCATAAATTAGATGATTGTGCTTGGATAAGAAATTTTTCTAAAAATAAAAGAATGACAGAAGTTGTAAAAAAATTATTAAATACAAAATCTTTTAAATTAAGACAAGCTGAATATTTTGCAAAACCGATGCGAAAAGGTTTAGCTGCTCCTGATCATCAAGATAATTTTTTTTGGAATTTAAATGACAGTAATGCCATTACAATTTGGATAGCATTATCAAAAAGTAATAAAAAAAATGGTGGAATACATTATTATAACTCATCACATAATTTTGGAATTTTTAAACACAAAAAATCATATATGAAAGGAACATCTCAAACAATTAAAGATAGAAAATTTCTAAAAAAATTTTTAAAGTTATATCCTAGCTTAAAAATGGGAGATGCTCTCATTCATCACTCATTAATAGTGCATGGTAGTAAAGAAAATAAAAGCAATAATTCTAGAAGAGGCGTAACATTTCAGTACATTACAAAAAAAGCAAAAGTTAATATGAACAAAAAAAAAAAATATGAAAAAAAACTTTTTGAACAAATCAAAAAAAGGTAATTTTAATGCCTGGATATGAATTAATTAATAAAAAAGATGAATTAAGAGAAATAAATAAAATATTTGAAAATGGATCGGTATTTTTTAGACAAGGTTTTGATAAAATAAGAAATGGTATTTTCAAAACAAATGACTTTGAAAAATTATTTTGTAAAAAGATTAATTCAAAATACGCACTTGCCGTAACAAGTGGTACAGCAGCTCTGAGAGTCGCTCTATCTACATTAAATTTAAAGGCAAATGATGAGATTATCACTCAAGCCTTTACATTTGTTGCTACAGTAGAAGCTATTATTGAGTCAGGAGCTAAGCCAATTTGTTGTGAGATCGATGAGACTCTTAATATGAGTCCAGATGATTTGGAAAAAAAAATTACCAAAAAAACTAAAGCAGTAATTTTAGTTCATATGCTTGGAACATCTGGAAATTTAAATCGTATTAAAAAAATTTGTAGAAAAAAATCAATTACTTTAATCGAAGACACCGCATGGGGCTTAGGTGGTAAATATAATAATAAATATCTAGGAACTCATGGACAGATAGGGACCTTTAGTTTCGATTATGCTAAAGCAATTACAACAGGTGAAGGTGGAATGATTGTTTTTAAAAATAAAAAAGATTTTTTAAAAGCTAAAGCATGGCATGATCATGGACATGAAAATAATCCTAAAGTGCCAAGGTGGGAAGATACGAGAAATTCTTCAGGATTTAATTATAGATTTACTGAGATACAAGCAGCAATAGGAATTGCGCAATTAAAAAAATTGTCAAAAATTATTTCATTACAAAGAAAAAATAGTAAAAAAATTTGGAGTGAAATCAAAAATCTCAAAGGAGTATTTTTAAGAAAATCACCCAATAATTGCTTTCAAACATTTGATGCTTTGGTTATTAAATTTCATTCAAAAGAAAAAGCTATAAAATGTAGAAATGAGCTTGTAAAAAGAGGATTAGGAACAAAAATTTTACCTGAGGCAACAACATGGCATTTTGCTGGAGATTGGGAACATATAAAGTTAGGTAATAAGAGAAAAGATTTAAAATTTAATGAATCTAGAAAGATTTTGGAGAAACATCTTTCGATACCAATTAATTGTTTTATGACAAACAAAAATATAACAAATATTTATTTATCGATAAAAAAGATTTTAGATTAAAATGGCAAAAAATAGACCTTTAATATCAGTAATTGTCCCAGTTTTTAATCAAGAAAAATATATTGGTAGATGTCTTAGATCTTTAATGAACCAGAATTTAAAAGAAAAATTTGAAATAATTGTAATTAATGACGGAAGCAAAGATAAGACAAGGCATGGATTAAAATTATTTGAGGATGAAATTGTATTAATAAATAATAAAAAAAATTTTGGTTTACCATATTCTTTAAATGTGGGGATTAAAAAGGCAAAAGCTCCTTATATTGTAAGAGTAGACTCAGATGATTACGTTAACGAAAATTATTTAAATACTCTATTCATGTTTCTTGAGCAAAATTTGGATTTTGATGCCATAGCATGCGATTACTTCCTTGTGAATGATAAAGAAAAAATAATTGAAAGGAAAAATTGTGAAATTGATCCAATAGCCTGTGGAATAATGTTTAGAACAACCCAACTAGTTGAAATCGGAATGTATGATGAAGATTTTTTAATAAATGAGGAAAGAGATTTAAGGATAAGATTTTTAAAAAAATACAAAATAAAAAGAATCGAACTTCCTTTATATCGATACAGAATGCATACAAACAATATGACTAAAAATAAAAAAAAACATGAATTGCATGATCGCAAATTAAAAAAGAAGCATAATTTTAAATGATCAACTCAATTAAAATCGGAAAAAAGTTAATTAATCATAATAGCAAACCTTATTTTATTGCTGAGATAGGTGTTAATCATGAAGGATCGATGGTTAAAGCTAAAAAAATGATAAAACAAGCAAAATTAATTGGTTTGGATGCGGTAAAGTTTCAAACTTACAAAGCTGAAAATTTGGTGATTAAAAATTCTCCTGCATATTGGGATATAAAAAAAGAAAAAACAAATTCTCAATTCAAGCTATTTAAGAAATATGATAAGTTTAATAAAAAAGATTATTTTGAACTTCATAAATATTGCAAGAAAATTAACATAGACTTTTTATCTACACCCTTTGATTTAGAATCTATATCTTGGTTAAAAAATTTGATGCCAGCAATTAAAATAGCTTCAGCGGATATTAATAATTACCCCTTACTTAAAGCTGTTGGATTAACAAAAAAAAAAGTTTTAATTTCCACAGGTGCCTCAAATTTGAATGAAATAAAAAATGCAATCAGAATATTAAAAAAATTTGGATCAAAAGATATCATTATTATGCATTGCATATTAAATTATCCTACTAAAGATTTTAATGCTAATTTAAAAATGATTGATCATTTGAAAAAAAAGTTTCCTAATAATATAATTGGATATTCAGATCATACACTTCCAACAAGAGACATTTCACCATGTTCAATTGCATATCAATTGGGTGCTAGAGTTATAGAAAAACATTTTACATTCAACAAAAAAAAATCTGGAAATGATCATTACCATTCCATGGATTTAAAAGATGCACGCTTAATAATTAATCAAATAAATAAAATAAATGTCTATATTGGTTCATCTAGATCAAAAAATTTTATTAAATCAGAAATTACGCCGAGAAAATACGCAAGAAGGAGCATTGTTGCAAAATTTGATATTAAAAAAGGTGAAAAATTTTCCAAATCAAATATTACCACTAAAAGACCTGGTAACGGATTATCACCATTGAATTGGGTTAAAATCATTGGAAAAAAATCAAGAAATAAAATAAAAGCTGATACACAATTAAAAATTAAAGATTTTATTTAAAAATAATGAGTCAAGTAGATCTATATTGGGATAGTAACATTAAAGAGTATGAAGTTGACCCTTCATGGAAACAACATCCAATTTATAATTCTAATAAATATAAATCGTATAGGAATAAATGGTCAAAAATAAGTAAGGGAAAAGTATTGACTGAATTCCCAATGAATATTGAAATGGAACCAACATACTATTGTAATTTAAAATGTCCTTTTTGCCCAAGAACTGTAAATAGTGGTGAGAGGGAGAGCCGTCATATGGATGATCAATTATGGAATAAAATAATAGAAGAATGTAAGCAAAATAAAATGCCAGCAATTCAACTAGATCATGAAGCCGAGTCAATGATGAACCCAAAACTTTTTGAAATGTTAAAAGAATCAACAGAAGCTGGAATATTTGATACATGGTTACACACTAATGGTCAAATGCTTTCAGAAAAAAATGGTATAAAATTAATTGAAGGTGGACTAAAAAAATTGAATATATCAATTGATGCATTTTCAAAAGAAACTTATGAAAAAATAAGAGTTGGTGGAAAGTATGAAAAATTAATTAAAAATGTTAAAACTTTTTTAAAATTAAAAAAAGATTATAAAGCTAATTATTTAAGAGTAAGAGTAAGCTTTGTTGAGCAAAAAGATAATTTTCACGAAAAGAAAGATTTTTATAACTTTTGGAAAGAATTTGAGGGAATAAATACAATTACTTTTCAAAGATGTATGGATTTAACTCCATTTGAAAAAATGCAAGATGATCCTGATAATTTTCTTTCTGAAAAAGAACTAGAAGAAAAATATAAAAATCAAAAGCCATTTTATTGTTTTGCACCCTGGGAAACACCAACCATTGAGGAGAATGGAAAAATTGCACCTTGTTTGAAACCTGTTAGAGAGCACAATAAAGATTTTTATATTGGGGATTTAAGCAAAGGAGACAGTATTAAAAAAGCTTGGAATTCAAAAAAAATGAATAAATTGAGAGAGATACATTCAAAAGGACAATGGTATAAAAATTCAATGTGTAGAACATGTGTAAAGGTTACTAGAGAAGCTCAACACGAGGAATTTGATCCAAATATATAAAGTTTTATTTAAACATTTTATTTATTTTTTAAAATGAAAAATGATAAAAAAGAAATTTCTCAAATAGGCTTAGGTTTATCACAATTAAATAACAACCTATACAACGAAAAAAAGTTTACAGTTAAAAATATTAATAGTTTAATTAAATATGCTATTAAAAAAGGTATCAAATATTTTGACACTGCACATAATTATGGAGAAACTGAGAAGATTTTAGGAAAATTAAACAAAGATTTAAAAAAAAAAAATCCATATTTTTACAAAGGCTGGTTTTAAATCAAATGGAATAAGAGATTTTTCACAGCCCTATTTAAAAAAAAAAATAAATCATTCATTAAAAAATTTGAAAACAGAAAGTTTGGATACTTTTTTTTTGAACAAACCGTCTTATAAAGAAATTATTGAGAATGACTTATTAAATTTTTTTTATAAGTTAAGAAAAAAAGGTATTGTAAAAAATTTTGGTATAATTGTTGGAAATGATAAATTAAATAATTTGGTCTATAAAAATGAAGACATAAAATTTTTCTCATTTATGTATAATCTCTTAAATATAGATGATGAAAAATACATTAAACTAGCTAAAAAAAATGATAAAATAGTTATTACAAGATCTCCTTTTAACTCAGGATTGTTGACAAATAATTTCTCTCAAAACCTAAGATTTTCTAAGAAAGATTTTAGATTTGAGTATTTTAGTGGAAAAAATTTTAATTTAAAAAAAAATAAAATTTTAGAATTACAAAAAAACTTTAAAATAAAAAAAAATCTTTTTTTGTCATCTTACTATTTTTTAAGGCAAAATAAATTCATAGATATTATCTTATTTGGATCATACTCAAAAGCACAAATTAAAAATATTTGTTTACCAAACAAAAATTTTTTTAAATCTGAGGAATTAAAGATTATTAAAAAAAAAATTAATCAATTAAACAATTTTGTAAAAACAAATGACCAAAAAAATTAATGAAATCATAATTTGGGATCAAAACAATCTACCCAAAAATAACAAGAATGTTTTTTTATGGAACAAAAGATCAGAAGATTTTAATTCAATAATTAATTTTATTGATGACAACTCTATAAAAATTAAAAATAATATATTGGATTTATTTGGTAAGTTTGGGAATTCCAAGATTAATAACTCTAATATTATAGATTTTTATAATTTAGAAAAAAACTTTAGTTACTGGCAATTATCTTTTTTTGTAGAAAAAAATTTTTATAAAAAAAATTTTTTTGATATTATAAAAGTATTAGCTTTAGAACTTTTAATTAATAAAAAAAATTTTAGTAATATTACATTATATACTTCCAATATAAAACTAATCGAATTTTTTGAAAATTATTGTTTAAAAAAAAAAATTTATTTAAAGATAAAATTATCAAATATTAAAAAAAAAAAAATATCAAATTTTGGATTAAAAAATTTTAAAAGAATTTTGTTTTTTATATTTAATAGAGTCAATTTTAAAAAAAATAAGTTTTTACAAAATAATATTTTTTTTTCATACTTTGAAAATAATGATAATAATCTTAAAAAAAGTATTTATTGGTCAAATTTGTTTGATAGAATAAATAAGAAAGAAATTGTTCAAATATTCATTCCTTCAAAAAATTTTACCAATATAAGAAAGATTAAAAATAAAAATCTTAAATTTTTGGATTATGAGTTTGATATTTTTATACTTTTAAAAATTATTTTTTCTTATTTAAAAATTAATCTACTAAATAATAAAGTTGAAGTTTTAGCAAATCAGATTTTTGTAAATAATTCAATTAGTTATTGGCCAATTTTAAAACCTTATTGGGATGACTCTTTTAAATCAATAAATTTATTTAAAAACTTATATTATTATTATCTTATTAAAAAAATTGTTTCAAAAAAAATTTTTAAACACAAAAATTTATTTTATTTATTTGAAAACCAACCATGGGAAAGATGTTTATGTTTTTTTTATAAAAAAAAATTTTCAAAAAAAAAATTATTTGGTATTTCTCATACCCCTATAAGATTTTGGGACTTAAGATTTTTTAATTCAAAAATAGTTAATTTAAAAAACTATTCGCCAAATTATATTAGTTTTGTAAATAAGTATTCTCAAAATATTTATAAGAAAGATTATGACACTCAGAATAAAATTAAATTGGAGGCACTCAGATATAACAATTTTACAATTAAATTTAATACTAAAAATAAAAAAAAAATTCTTATAATTGGAGATTATTTAGATAGTGAAAATTTTATGATTAAATCTTTATTATCAAAAATAACTTCCTTGAAAAAAAATAATTTTTTATATTTATCACATCCTGCAAACACAAAAAATATTGACCAAAATTACAAACTTTTAAAATCAAAAAATGATTTAAAAAACTTTAATGTAAGCAAAGTTATCATTCCACATATGTCTACATCTGTAATTGAGTATTTATTTAATAAAAAAGATATCATTGTTTTTTTAAATGATAATATGCCTAATATGAGCCCATTATTCATGAACATCACAAAAGTGAAATACGTTTTTGATCTAAAAAGCCTTAAAAAAAATTTATCAAAAAAACAACACAATTTAGATTATAAACTTGAGCAATTAAAACCTTTTCGAGTAAATAAAGAATTAATTTATTGGAAAAAATTACTTTCAAATGATTTTAAAAAATAAAACAATTTTGATAACAGGAATAGGAAAAGGAATAGGCGAGTCAGTTTGTAAAATTGCCTTAAAAGAAGGTGCATTTGTGTATGGAATTACTAGATCAAAAAAAGATTTAAAAAAGTTCGAAAATGAAAAAAAATTAAAAGCTTATATTGGAAATTCTTCTAATACCAAAATATTAAAAGAAATTTTTAAGGATTCTAAAAAAAATAATAAATTTATAGATGGTATAGTAAATAATGCAGGAATAAGATTTAGAAAAAAATTTTTAGAAATCTCAAAGCAGAATTTAAATCAGGTCTTTGAGAATAATTTTTTTTCAGTTTTTTTTTTAATTCAATACTATTTAAAAGAGTTTAAAAAAAATAAAAATAACTTATCAATTGTAAATATTGGATCAATTGTTGGTAAAAATGGTTTCAAAGAATTATCTGGATATGCTAGTTCAAAAAGTGCACTTTTAGGATTAGGAAAATCTCTAAATTCTGAATATGGTTCTAAAGGTATAAGAATTAATACTGTTAACCCAGGTTTTATAAAAACATCATATTATAAAGATTTTAAGAAAAAAAAAAAATTATATAATTGGACTTTAAGTAGGACTCCATCGAATAGATGGGGCGAACCTCATGAAGTTGCAAACTTGGTTATATTTTTACTATCTGATAAAGCTAGCTATATTAATGGAGAGGATATTAATATAGATGGAGGATGGTTAAGCTCATGAAAAAAATAAGAGCAGTAGGTCTTATACCTACAAGACTAGGTTCGCAAAGATTACCTCAAAAGGCATTATTGGATATTAACAATTTACCACTAATAATTCATACTTATAGAAGAGCAAAATTATCAAAGTTACTTGATGATGTGATTATATGTTGTGATGACAAAAAAATATTAAAAGTAGCTAAACATTTTAATGCTAAGGCAATATTAACATCTAGTAATCACACAAATGGTACCGAGAGAATTTGTGAAGGATATCATAAATTAAAAAAAAAGTATGATCTTGTAGTCGATATACAAGGTGATGAGCCACTTATTAGTCCACTTCATATAGATAGTGTTATTAAATTTCATTCAAAAAATCTAGATTTTGGAATTATTTTACCAACATTAAAAACTAAATCACTTACAAATCAAAATATAGTAAAAGTAATAACTAATTTAAAAAATGAGGTCTTATATTTATCAAGAGCTCAAATTCCTTTTGAATTTAAAGGTAAGAATAATTATCTAAAAAAACATTTATCTATAATTTCATTTAAACCAGAAATATTAAAAAAATTTTCCTTACATAAGAAAACACCTCTTGAAAAAATAGAAGATGTAGAATTATTGAGAGCCTTAGAAATAGGAATAAAAATAAAAACTACAAATCTAAATGGTGATAGTTTTTCGATAGATATAATGGAAGATTATTTAAAAGCAAAAAAACAGATTTTAAATGATAAATTCCTTAAATTATATTATGAAAATTAATTACCAAATTAATAAATCATCTAAATTTGTTTATTTTGATAAAGATATATTAAAGCATATTTTAAAAGACATTGAAAAACTTAACAGTGACAGAAAAATTCTTCTTATCTTTGATAAAAAAGTAGAAGCTAATTTTATTAAAAATATTTTATCAGGACTAAAAATAAAAGGATCAAAAGTTATTGCTGCACAAGCAGAGGGAAATAAATTAAAAAAGAATGAAAAATTATTATTTAAAATTATAGATATTTTCATGCAAAATAGATTCACAAAGAAATCTGTTTTAATTTGTATTGGTGGAGGTGTATTAGGAGATGTATCTGGTTTAGCTGCATCCTTATACTTAAGAGGAATTTTATATTTAAATATACCAACTACTATGACATCAATTATTGATAGCTGTATAGGAGGAAAAAATGCAATTAATTATAAAAATATTATCAACTCACTAGGAACCTATTATCATCCAAATTCAGTATATATATCATCAAGTTTGATAAAGAAATTACCTGAGAGGGAATACTTAGCTGGTTTTCCTGAAATTTTAAAATGCGCACTTATAACTAAAAAAAAAACATTTCTTAAGTATTTACTCAAGAACAAACAAAATATTTTAATTAGAAATGAAAAAGTTTTATCTAAAATATGTCTTGAAACATTAAAAATAAAAATTTCTTTTTTTATCAACGATGTTTTTGAAACTGATCAAAGATTAATGTTAAACCTTGGTCATACTTTTGCTCATGCAATTGAAATGTCAACAGACAATTTTGAAAAGGATTTTTATAGACATGGAGAAGCTGTTGGATTAGGAATTTTAAGTGAATTATATTACTCAAATCAAAAGGAAGGTAAGTTATATAATATAACTAAAGAATTTCTTACAAGCTTAAATCTTCCTACAAAAATAAATTCAAATAAGTTAAATAAAAAAATTCTTCATCAAAATATATATAAATATTTATATTTAGATAAAAAAAGAGTTGCTAAATATCCTAGATATATAAACCTAAAATCGCTTGGAGCGCCAATGATAGGTAATCTTGATAATGATACATTAATAAATGAAACAATTTTAAAACTAATTTAATATAATAATAGTAGGTCTAATTTTAAGATAGCAAATGATTATAAATAATAACAAAATAATTGTGATAGATAATTTTTTTGATGAAGATGATTTTAATAGTCTTTCAAAAATTTATCTTAAAAAAATAAAAAAAAATGAAATTAAAGTTCATCATAATTCTATTTTTAAAAACGATCTAATTGAAAATGAGTCTTTAAGTAAAGATTTTATCTATAAAATTCATTCAAAATATCATGAGAAAGTTTTTAATATTTTAAAAAAACTCGATTTTCAAAAGTCTAAGATATATGATTACACAGATTTAGTGCTTACAGAAACAGGTGCAGATTACAAATATCCAATACATGATGATACGCCTAATAAATTATTAAGTGGTGTTATCTATATAAACCCTAAGACAAATTGTGGAACATCCTTTTATGAAAATAGATTTGGTAAAAATAAAGTTACAATTGAGTGGAAACAGAATAGGGCTGTTTTTTTTTCAAGAAAAGAATTTATATCCTGGCACTCTTATCAAGGAGATGGTGTTAGCAATAGAATTGCTTTAATTTATAATTTAAATACAAACAAGTTAAAAAAAGTTTATGAAATAGAAAACAAAAGTTATTTTTTTGGAAATTTGAGATATAAGTTAAATCCATATTTATTTGAATTTTTTAATTTTATAATTTAATCAGACATTAATGCATGTGATAATATGACAAAAGTAGTAATATTGTGTGGTGGATTGGGTACTCGCATAGGTCACGAAACTAAATATAAACCTAAACCTATGATAAAAATAGATAGTAAACCTATTTTATGGCATATCATGAGAATCTTTAAAAGTTATGGATATAATGATTTTATTTTAGCTGCCGGATATAAATACAAAATGATAAAAACATATTTTAATAATTCTAAAGAATTTAATGTAAAAGTAATTAATACTGGACTAAATACTCAAACTGGTGGCAGAATATTATTATTAAAAAAATATATCAAAGATAAACATTTTTTTATGACTTATGGTGATGGAATATGTGATGTAAATATATATAAACTGCTCAAATTTCATAAAACAAAAAGATGCATTGCAACTTTGACAGCTGTCCATCCACCTGTAAGGTTTGGTGAATTAAAATTTAAAAGTCAAAGAATAAATGTTTTTGCTGAAAAACCACAAAGTGGAGTTGGGTGGATTAATGGAGGGTTTTTTGTTCTGAGTAAGTCCATATTTAAATATATCAAAGATAAAAAAACTGTATTTGAGAGAGAACCTCTTTCATCACTTGCAAAAAAGAAACAGCTATATGGCTACAAACATACAGGATTTTGGCAATGCATGGATACAGTTAGAGATAAAAATAACATTAGAATATTTATTAAAAATAATAGTAAAAAATTGAGATGGTTGAATTAGAGAAATTTTATAAAAATAAAAAAATAGTTATTACTGGTGTAACAGGATTTAAAGGTGCATGGCTATGTCAAATTTTGAGAAATTTTAATTCTAAAATTTTAGGTATTGGATATAAACCAAACAAAAATCAAAATCTTTTTAATCAACTCAATATTGCTAATGAAATTAGCTTGAAATATACAGACATAAGAAACTATAAAAAACTCAATAAAATAATTAAAGCATTTAAACCTCAAATTATTTTTCATCTAGCTGCTCAACCAATAATTTTTCAATCATATTTAGATCCTGTTTCAACAATAAATATTAATTCTGTTGGCACACTAAATCTTATTGATATATCTAAAAATCTCGAAAGTTTAAAATCAGTTGTATGTGTTACGTCAGATAAATGTTATGCAAATAATTTTTCAACAAAAGGTTTTAAGGAAACAGACCAATTAGGAGGTGCTGATCCTTACAGTGCATCAAAAGCTTCTGCAGAAATAATAGTTAACGCCTATAAGGAAAGTTATTTCAAAAAAAAAAAAATCGGGTTAGCAACTGCAAGAGCCGGCAATGTTATTGGTGGTGGAGACTGGTCTCCAGATAGATTAATACCTGACACGATTAACTCATTAATGAAACAAAAAGAAATTTTCATAAGAAACCCAGGGTTTAATAGACCTTGGCAACATGTATTAGAACCATTAAATGGTTATTTAATACTTGCACAAAAACTTTATTTAAATCCAAAAAAATATTCAACAGCATGGAATTTTGGATCTGAAAAAAACACAGTCACATCTGTGTATGAAGTTGTAAATAAAATGACCAAAATGTGGGGCTTTGGTAAAATAAAATATAAAAAAAATTTTAAATTTTACGAGCAGAAAAATTTACAACTAAATATTGATAAAGCCAAAAAAATATTAAAATGGAAACCAATATATACGATAGATCAAAGTGTAAAAAACACAATTGATTGGTATAAAGAAGTTTATTACAAAAAAAAATCACCTAAAGAAATAACTGAAAATCAGATTAGAGAATATTATTATCATGTTAAAAAAAGTAAAAAAAATTCCTCTTAAAGTAATAAGAAATAAATCTGGAGATATAATTAAATACATAGACAAAAAAAGTTTGTTTTTTAAAAAATTTGGAGAAGTTTATTTTAGTAAAATAAAAAAAAATTATGTAAAAGGTTGGAATCTTCATAAAAAAACTACTTGCATTGTAACTGTCCCATTCGGTTCAGTAAATTTTGTATTAAAAGATTTTAAAATGAGTAAATCTAAGAGAATTAATCTAAATGATAACTATCCATCATTATTAATAATTCCTCCTAATATTTGGTTTAAATTTTCAACAAAAAATAATTACTCCTTATTAGTTAATTTGATAGATAAAATTCATGATAATGGAGAAACGAGAAAACGTCCTATAAATGAATAATAAAAGTATATTAGTCACAGGAGGATGTGGATTAATTGGTTCAAATTTTATTAAAAAATTAATAATTTATAATTATGATATTGTAATTATTGATAATTTATCATCTGGATATATTGAAAATCTTTCAAGAATTAAATTTTTTTCTAAAAACAAAAAAAACATTAGTTATTTAAAAATTGATTTAAATAATAAATTGAAACTTGAAAAAGTATTTAGAAAACATAATTTTAATTATATTTTTCATTTTGCCGCAATATCAAATATTCAAACAAGTATTAATAATCCAACAAAAATACTATATAACAACCTTAACACTACTAAAAATTTGATATTATTAACAAAAAAATACAAAGTGAAATATTTTGTATTCTCAAGTTCTGCATCCGTTTATGGCGATGTAGAATTTAAAAGCAACTTAAAAGAAACATCAAGTGTACGACCAATAAGTCCATATGGTGTATCAAAGCTTAAATGTGAAAATTTTATAAAAAAAAACTCTATAAATTCATATTTTAATTTTTGTATATTTAGATATTTTAACGTAGTTGGAAATCATTTATCAAAAAAAATTATAAAAAAAAAAAATTTAAATTTATTTGAAAAAATCAATTATTGTATTAAGGAAAATAAGTTATTTAAAATTTATGGTAATAATTTAAAAACACCTGATGGAACACCAGTTAGAGATTTTATTCATATTGATGACATAGTTTCAGCTCATCTATTATGTTTAAATAAAAATAAAACAAATTTTTGGAATAACATTTACAACATTGGCTATAATAATGGAGTAACCGTATTTCAAATAGTATTGGAGTTTAAAAAAATATTTAAAAAAAAATTAAAATTTAAATTTGTTAATAAAAAAAAAGGAGAAATTGAAAAATCTATCGCTAATAATCAAAAACTTTTAAAAAACACTAAATGGAAACCAAAATTTGTAAATATCAACAAAATGATAAGATCATATTATATTAATTCAAAATGATAAGATCATATTATATTGATTAAAGTGCATGTATAAAATTTTTAATTTTTTTTTTGTATTATTAAATTTATTAGATTTTTTTTTAAAAAAATTTTTTAAGAGAAATCTTTTATTTAAAATAAAAAAAGAAATTGAAAAAAAATCTTATTTAAAAAAAAAAATACTCAATAAAAATGTTAATTTTTTTATTCCAAATGAGTTGGTTGAGTGGAGAGTAAATACTTTACTTCAGAAAGAACCAGAAACAATAGATTGGATCAACAGTTTCTTTACAGAAAAAAAAACTATTTTTTGGGATATTGGTGCAAATATCGGAATTTATTCAATTTATGCATCTATTAAACACAAAAATATAGAAATTATATGTTTTGAGCCATCTACCTCTAATTTAAGGACATTATCAAGAAATATATCTATTAACAATCTTAATCATAAAATAAAAATTGTCCCTCTACCATTATCATCCAAAAAAAACTTTTTTAGTATTATTAAGGAGAGTGAATTTATTGAGGGAGGTGCACTAAATGTATTTGCAGAAAATTTTGACCAAAAAGGAAAAATCATTAATAACAAAACTCATGATTATGGCACCCTTGGAACAAGTATGAATTTTTTTATAGAAGAAAAAATATTAGAAATACCTAATTATATAAAAATTGATGTTGATGGTATAGAACATTTAGTATTAGAAGGTGGTAACTTATTTCTAAGCAATAAAAATATAAAAAGTATTTTAATTGAAATTAACGAAGATTTTGAAAATCAGTTTAATAATATTCATAAAATTATGAGAGATAATAATTTTAAATTTTATAAAAAAGATAGAGAAGATAAATTTTATGGGTCAAATTTTAAAAATACATATAATTACATATTTTATAGATGAAAATAAAATTAAAAAAAATAAATCGGTTATCTGAATGTTCAAAAGATGATATTATAAAGTGGGTCAAATGGCTTAATGACAAAGAAGTCACAAAATATAGTGAACAAAGATTTAAAAAACACACAAAGCTAAGTCAAATCAATTTTATAAACTTTAAATTGAAAGATAAAAAATCTTTTTTATTCAAGATTATTTTTGAGAATAATTTTATAGGTGTCATTGAATTAGGGAATATGGATCATCAACATTTAAATTGTGAAATTATGTATATTATTGGAGAGCAAAAATACTGGTCTAAAGGAATTGGCACTAGATCTATTAATTTAGCATTGAAATTTGCAGAAAAAAACAAAATTAAGAAAGTATATGCTGGGGTCTACAGTAATAATTTCCCAAGTATAAAGGTTTTAAAAAAAAATAAATTTAAATTAGAGGGAAAAATATCAAACTTTTATAATTATACCCTACAAAAAAAAATAATAAGAGTATCTAAACTAATTCTAGGTCTTAATCTAAAGTGAATTTATTAAATGAAAATTGAATTTTCTATAATAATGCCAATTTATAAGTGTAATTATTTCGAAAATGCAATTGATTCTGTAATACAACAATCATATCAAAACTGGGAGTTAATAATTATAGATAATAATAAGAATAATGATGTTTTAAAAGTAATAAAGAGAAAAAAAAATAGAAATATCAAATACTTTAAAATTAAAAATAGAGGTATAATTGGAATGTCTCGAAATTTAGGTATAAAAAAATCTAAAAATGCATGGATAGCATTTATTGATTCCGACGACTTTTGGTACAAAACCAAATTAAATGAAGTAGTTAGAAGAATTCAAAAAGGCAAAGTAGATTTTATTTATCATAATATGCACACCTACAGTGAAAAAAAAAGTATTTTTAACAAAAAATTATATACTTATGAAGCACCAAATAAATACTCTAGGTTTGAGAACCTTATTATTAATGGAAATGATATAATTCAATCAAGTGTTGTTTTAAGAAAAAGTATTTTAAAAAAATCAGGTTATTTGTCAGAAAAAAAAAATCTAATTGCATGGGAGGACTTTGACTTATGGATAAGAATTTCAG
>MDTB01170219.1_pt1 | contig 16445 bp, 16 predicted proteins | sample 811161 | NCBI WGS metagenome assembly MDTB01 (sample SAMN05326650, study PRJNA326480) | marine metagenome | isolation source: seawater | place: Mediterranean Sea | collected 2009 | reverse complement strand
TTCTCGCAGCGCCTGATCCACTGCATTACGGACCTCGTGCAGGTCAACTTCAGAAACAACATCAAATGACGGCATGGTTTTGCACTCTCCCGGCTGGATCTCAGAGGCATTCGTTATACCATGCACGCTTATCTTGGAGCCAGACAACTCATGTCCAGAATAAATCGCGTTACAACTCAAACCGGTGACAACGGCACCACGGCCCTAGCCACCGGTCGTCGAGTCAGCAAGACCGATCCAATCATTACAGCACTCGGCAGTGTGGATGAACTGTCGAGTCTGCTTGGCGTATTGCGCAATCTTCAAATCAACCCTGAACTGAATACCCAGATTACCGATGTCCAACAAGTGCTATTCGACATCGGCGCAATTCTGGCTATGGAAGGGCAATATCAGGTAGAACAAATGGACGCACGCATCGACGCGTTAAAATCCATTACCGAAACCTGTAACAGCACATTGCCGCCGCTGCGCGAGTTCGTCATACCAGGAAGCAATCAAACAAACGCTCAGTTTCATCTCTGCAGAACGGTATGTCGTCGCGCGGAGGCTAATGTATGGGAGGTTTTAGAAACAACCAATTCGAATGCGGACAGCGAGACGGCGTTTAAACAAGCGGGCCGTTACTTAAATCGTCTCAGCGACTTTTTATTTGTGCAGGCCAGAATCTTGGCCAACGATCCAGACGAAGCTCAGTGGCGCGGCCCGAGTGCGCCGGCTTAGGCAGCAATTGCGATTTTACGAACTAAAGCGCTAACCGACGTACATCAGACAGCAGCTGCGACAACAACTGCATAAATTCACCACCGTCGACACCATTGATCACCCGATGATCGTAAGACAAGGACAGCGGAAGCATTTGCCGAGGCAAAAACTCCTGACCATTCCACTGGGGCTGAGTGCTCAGACGGCCAACACCCAGAATGGCGACCTCAGGTGCATTAACAATCGGGGTAAAACCGGTGCCACCGATCGAACCTAAGCTGGAGACGGTAAAGGTCCCGCCACCCAAGTCGTCTAATGCTAATTTTTTATCCCGCGCCTTATCTGCCAATTCCGCGATGTTCTCGGATAATTCCCACAAGCCTTTTTTATCAGCGTCACGAATCACCGGCACCAGCAAGCCCTCTGCCGTATTAGTGGCGATACCCACGTTAATGTATTCCTTAACAATTAAACGCCGGCTATCTGGATGCAGTGAGCTGTTGAACTTTGGCTTTTGCGCTAAGGCATAGCAAACAGCACGAACAATGAACGCCAGCGGTGTCAGTTTTATGCCCCGCTGCCCGGCCTCTGCTTTGAGGCTCTGACGAAACTCTTCCATATCGGTAATGTCTGCCAAATCATGCTGGGTGACATGGGGTACGTTCAACCAACTACGCTGCATATTGGTGGCAACCTGCTGCTGAATACGCGTCAGCGACTGTTCTGCAACCGGACCAAAACGCGCAAAATCTACCGCCGGTATTTCGGGAATACCGGCACCCGAAGATTTAGCCGCTGGCGCATTCATTTGCTGCTTTACATGGCTCTTTAAGTCGTCCTTGGTGATGCGGCCGCGTTGACCGCTGCCTTGAACATGACCTAATGCCACACCCAATTCCCGGGCTAACCGCCGCACGGCGGGACCAGCATAGACCGTTACCTCGGTCGACTTAGCACGGTCATTTGTGGCGGCCGGGGGCTCCGGAGCTGACGGGACATCGGCCTTAACCGCTGCCGGTTGCATCGTTGGAGGCGCTGCAGCTTGCACTGGCTCAGCCACCGGTTCTGTTACCGCCGCTGGCTTGGCATTGGATAACTCGGCTGTTGCAATAAGTGCACCTGCGCCTACCCGGTCACCTACGGCGACCGCAACACTGATCACCGTACCCTCCTGCTCTGCCGGCACCTCCATCGACGCCTTGTCCGATTCCAGCACCACTAACAAAGTATCAAAGCTAATGCGATCGCCGGCAGCCACCGCGACCTCAATCACTTCAACATCTTCAATATCGCCGAGATCTGGCACCAATATGTCGATCTTAGACACGGCCTCTGTCGCTTGGGACTCAGCCGCGGCAGATTCAGTCTCCGCTGCGGTTGTGGTTGCAGCCGCGACCGGAACATCCTCGCTTGCCAGCGAGTCTGCCTCCCCAGCATCAGGGGTCACCGTCGCTATCAAAGTGCCTTCACTCACAAGGTCGCCTAGCTGCACGGTATAGGCCTGCAAAATTCCATCGCACGTGGCTGGCACATCCATGGATGCTTTATCCGATTCGATAACGATTAGCGTATCGCCGGTTGCCACCGCAGCACCGGGTTCAATACACAATTCGATGACTTCAACCTCGTCGATATCACCTAAGCTGGGAATCAGAATATCCATGGGTTATCGCTGCTCACTATTCTTCTTTTACCGAATGCCTAACTACTGCCATGCCGATGCTATCTGGCATCCAACAACTACTCGCCACGAGGGTTAGGCTTGTCTTCATCGATCTCCAAGGCCTGCTGAGCCGATCGCACCACCTCAACTCCGATCACGTTACTCTGGGCTAATTGGCTTAATGCACACAAAGTAATGTAGCGACGATCAACCTCAAAAAAATCTCGCAATTGCGAGCGCGTATCGCTGCGCCCGAAACCGTCCGTGCCTAGTACATGCAACGGCGCAGATATCGATCCCCGCAGCGGCTCCGCCAGAGCTTTCACATAATCGGAAACAGCGACCACCGGTGCATCTTGCCAAGAGTCGCCACTCTGCAGACATGTCTCGACATGGGCCCGGCGCGGCTCAGCATCTGCGTGCAGCATGTTCCAACGTTTAACGTCGTCAATATCGCGGGACAACTCCGTATAGCTGGTAACGCTCCATACTTGCACTGCTACCGAATAGTCTTGGCGCAACGTTTCTGCCGCCGCTAATGCTTCGCGCAACAGCGTACCGCTGGCCAGCAAGCGAATACGCGATACGGCCTCCGAATCATCACTCTCAAGACAATACATACCCTTGATAATGGCCTGCTCTGCCCCCTCGGGCATGGCCGGTTGCTCGTACGCTTCATTCATAACTGTGATGTAGTAATACAGCGGTGCTCGCTCAACGAACATATGCTGCAGACCACGCTGAATGATGACTGCCAACTCATAAGCATAGGCCGGGTCGTAACTGACACAGTTAGGAACAGTGGCCGCAAGCACGTGGCTGTGACCGTCCTGATGCTGCAAGCCCTCACCGTTTAGCGTTGTACGCCCGGCAGTACCACCCAACAAAAAGCCTCTCGTCTGCAGATCACCTGCCGCCCACGCCAAGTCACCTATACGTTGAAACCCGAACATAGAGTAATAAATATAAAACGGAATCAACGTATGTAGGTGGTTACTGTAGGCGGTGCCCGCAGACATCCAAGCAGCGAACGCTCCGGCTTCGTTTATACCGGCCTCAATAACCTGACCGTCCTCACTCTCTCGGTAAGCTGCCAAAGCCTCTGCATCCTCGGGCTGATACAACTGCCCCACAGAAGAATAGATACCCAACTGTCGGAACATACCTTCCATACCGAACGTGCGTGCCTCATCAGGCACAATCGGCACCACGCGGGAGCCAATATTCTTATCACGCACTAGCGTTGCGAGGATGCGTACGAACGCCATCGTCGTACTAATCTTGCGCTCGCCACTGCCCTTGAGTTGGACCGAGAATGCACTCAACGGCGGCATTTCCAACGTTTTATTGTCCAATAAACGCCGGGGCATAGATCCGCCCAAGGCTGCACGCCGTTCACGCAGATATGCCATTTCAGCACTGTCTGCGGTCGGACGAAAATACGGAATATCGCGCAACTGTTTGTCGGACAGCGGCACATCGAACCGGTCACGGAATTGTTTTAACTCTTCTAAATTGAGCTTTTTAACCTGGTGGGTAGTATTTTCCGACTCCCCAGCATCGCCCATTCCGTAACCCTTTACAGTCTTTGCCAGAATGACCGTAGGCTGACCTTCGTGCAGAACTGCTGCTCGGTATGCTGCGTAAATTTTATAAGGGTCGTGGCCGCCACGGTTAAGCCGGTAGATGTCTTCGTCAGTCATATCCGAAACCATGGCCGAAAGTTGCGGATGCTGGCCAAAAAAATGCTCTCGCACATAGGCGCCGCCTTTCGCTTTAAAATTTTGAAACTCGCCATCTACCGTCTCGTCCATGGCTTGCTGCAATAGACCATCTTCATCCCGCGCCAAAAGCGGATCCCAAAGGCGTCCCCATACCACTTTGATTACATTCCAGCCTGCTCCACGAAAATAGCCTTCAAGCTCCTGAATGATCTTACCGTTGCCGCGCACGGGCCCGTCTAACCGCTGCAGGTTGCAATTGACAACGAAAATCAAGTTATCCAGCTTTTCGCGACCCGCTAAAGCCAATGCGCCCAATGCTTCGGGTTCATCGCACTCGCCGTCACCGAGGAAAGCCCACACTTTACGTCTAGCTACGTTAGCCTGGTCCCGGTTCTGTAAATATTTCATCAGATGGGCTTGATGAATCGCTTGCAGCGGTCCCAGCCCCATAGAAACCGTTGGAAATTGCCAATAATCAGGCATCAACCATGGGTGCGGATAGGAGGACAAGCCTTGGCCATCGACCTCACGACGGAAGTTGTCCATTTGTTGTTCATCTAGGCGACCCTCTAGGAACGAACGGGCGTATATCCCGGGTGACGCATGGCCTTGGAAATACACCAGGTCACCAGCGTCGCCAGTCGCTTCATTCGGAGCGCGGAAGAAATGATTAAAGCCAACGTCATACAGTGTTGCTGAAGAAGCAAAGCTGGAAATATGCCCGCCAAGGTCACCTGGGCGGTTGTTAGCACGAACCACCATGGCCAACGCATTCCAACGTATGAGACTGCGGATACGCCGCTCCATAAACAAATCACCGGGCATCGGCGCTTGTTGATGGGCAGGAATAGTGTTGCGATAGGGCGTGGTTACCGCAAAAGGCAGTGCCGCTCCTGTCTGGGTAAGTCGGGCAGCTAGGCTGCTGAGTAATTGTGATGCGCGTTCCGGACCTTCAATTCGTAACACATCATCAAAGGCGTCGTACCATTCTTGTAACGCTTGTCGATCAGGTTCGGCGATCGACGGGGTGTTGCGGGTCGGGCTGACCAACTGCTTTACTCCTAAAGTGCCGCCTAACCCGAACACCCAAGGGGTTGCAGAGGATAGACGAGGGTTTTGACGCGATAAGCCCATTGCTCATGCATCCCAGCGACCTCGTTAGACATGCGTCGACGTTGATCCTGCTCAGCCATAGAGCCACCTCACTATTTGTAAAACGCGCGGTATTGCATGGCTTTTGCTCACCCCTAAGCATTGCAACCTATGCAGTAACCTTCGCAAGCTCACGGAATCGCTTTTTTGCGAGGGCATCTATTATTGCGAGAGCGCCTTCTTGCCCGCGACTCTGCTTGCAAAAACTCTTTCGAACGAGGCATTTTTTTACAAGAGCGCCTCGATATTTTGATGCACCTGCGTGACTACCCATGACCAGTCAAATTTCGGCCCTGGGTCAGTCTTGCGAACCGGAGCGATGTCGCAGTGTCCCACTACGGCATCGGCACTGATTTGCGGATACGCGCCCATTAACGTGATAACAAGCTGTATCAGTGTACGGTATTGGTCGACCGTATAATCTTCCTTTACCGACCCCTCTAATTCTACGCCAATGCTGAAATCATTGCAGCTATTACGTCCACGCCAGTTGGAAATACCGGCATGCCAGGCACGTTTGTCAAAGCTCACAAACTGCTCTATCTGGCCACAGCGATCGATCATTAGGTGGGGCGCCACTTTGAGGCCCGCGAGATCAGCAAAACTAGGGTGCTCAGCACAATCCAGCTCACCAGTGAACAAACGTTGGGGAGCATCCGTCCCGTACTCGCCCTCAGGCAACGAAATGCAGTGCACTACAATAAGTTCTGGCTGCAGGCCACGAGGACGCAGGTCGAAGTGGGCGCTCGGTCGCCACAAGACGTGATCTAAGCGATGTTCAGCATTAATCTGCAAATGGATTGTCCATTGGCCCTAGGGCACTATAATTCTACGCCGCATACAGCAATTCGCTAGCCATAACCCACATCCAGTAATGTACGGAACGTCTATTCATGAACACTGCGTTGTCCCAACAAAGTCTGCACGCCGCAGTACAAGCCAATGTGCGCGCCGCACTTGCCGAGGACTTAGGCTCCGGCGCCCTATCCGCCAGCCTGATCGCTGCCGAACGGAGCGCAACCGCGCGCATTATTACCCGCACACCCGGAGTATTCTGCGGCCAACTTTGGGTCAATGAGACCATGCAACAAGTGAACAGCAAAATCGACGTTGATTGGTATACCAACGATGGCGATGCGGTCGCGGCCGACCAACATTTATTTACACTGACCGGCCCAGCGGCAAGCCTACTCACCGCCGAACGTACAGCCCTAAACTTTGTACAGTTGCTGTCAGGCACCGCAACCCGCACCGCTTACTATGTGGCGTTACTGCAGGGGCATAAAACAAAGCTACTGGATACACGAAAAACTATTCCCGGCTTACGCTTGGCACAGAAGTACGCGGTTAAGTGCGGCGGCGGCAGCAACCATCGAATCGGCTTATTCGATGCCTATCTGTTGAAAGAAAATCACATCGCGGCTGCGGGCAGCATTAGTGCTGCGGTGGCGATGGCGCGCAGCAATAATCCTGAAAAGCCGATTGAAGTAGAGGTCGAAAACCTTGCGGAGCTGGACGAAGCCATAGCCGCGAGCGCCGATATCGCCATGATCGACAACTTTTCCTTAGCCGATACCCACACAGCGGTAGCCAAATCTGCAGGACAGATTAGATTAGAAGCTTCTGGCGGCATCAACGAACAAACTCTCGCCGCCATTGCTGCCACCGGCGTGGACTATATATCCAGTGGAGAACTGACCAAAACCATATTACCCATGGATTTGTCTATGCGCTTTGTCGCTGATTAAAGCTTTTCGGCCGCCGGTACTGCCGAAATTGCGAAGGCACCCGTATTGTCTTTTTTGATACAAATTGCCACTCGCTTAGGTTACGCGACTTCCCGTTCTGACCAACGGTTACTTTTTGCTGACAAACGGCTGCTGGCATTTGGGCGCTAAGTTAGAGAAGTTAATCGCCCACCCAATTTATTCCTTATGAGAATATATTGATTGTTAATTATTCCTTTTTCATCGACTCGTCCCATTGCTACAGTGCCGCCATTCAAAGCTCGATGACCTTTTTAATTAACTCAATTAGGCCAAAACCAATGCAAAACGCAGCTGCCCAACGGATCGTCGAACCTCTCCAAGAGGAAGTGACTGAGACCAAGAAAAGTCCAGAATTGCACGAAGTCGAAGAAACACTTTCGGAATTTGAGCGTGCGCGGCGCTGCAGCAAAACTTGGTCTATGCCACAAGACTGATCAACCACTGCGCAAAATCCGAAATAAAAGCGCGCCCGAAAAACAACCCGATAATGCACTTTATGCGTCGCTTATCATTCATTAGCTGTATCGTGCTGCTAGGCGCTTGCGCGTCTAACACATTGCCACCCGACTACGTGGGACTGACCGAGGCAGACGTCATAGCAAAACATGGCTACCCTATTGATCGCCGCATCGTTGCCGACGACGTGGTGGTCTTAGTGTTCCGTTCCCGCCTCGGTAGCGAGCGCTTCGTTACTCTGGTGAACGACCAAGTTGATAATGTGCAACACGATCGCAACTTATCGCTGTTCAAACTCGTTCCAATCATTATCGATTGATCGTCCTTCCCTAGCTTCATCCCGGCGTTGGTCCCATACTTTTATTTTTCTACCGAGAACAGAATATGGACGACAAACAAGCCATTGCAGCAACAATCCAAGTCTATTTCGATTCCATGTATTTGTCCGAACGCGACAAAGTGCTGCAAGCATTCCATCCAAACGCAAAAATTACTGGCTACATGGGTGGAAACTTACTCGAGCAAACTGTGGAAGAATTTGCGAACTTCGTGGGCGCGCAGACTCCTTCCGCAAAAGACCAAGGCGAAGCCCCAATGTTGGAAACGCTGTCGGTAGACATCACTGGCCACACCGCTGTGGCTAAAGTTCGTGACGGTTATTTAGGGATGATTTTCGTCGACACACTGTCGATGCTGAAACTAGCCGACAATTGGGTAATTTATAACAAATTGTTCCATGTAGAAGGCTGACGCCAAGCGCTATTCCCGCCATTCAATGAATGCGTCGATTGGCCTTACTCAGCAAAACCATATGTGGCACCGTCAGCGCAGCCAACGCTATAAAGGTGTATCGAAAAGTCGTTTGATTGAAGGTTTCAAATGTAACTGCAGGATCAGATGCACTCATCCACACAGCTCCTGCAATAGCGCTCATCACGACCAAACTAAGCATTAGGATGGTTGCAGAGCCCTGCTGATTTAACGCGTGGCGCCAGCGCGTTAAATGGATCGGGCTATGCAGTAACGCAAAGTAACAAGCAAAACCTGCCAACGCGCCGGCGGCCCAACAAACGGCACCATAGACGGCCAGTAAACCTATCGACACCCAGCGCTTGGGAGCACAGCACACATGGATGAAAGCCGCAATGCACCCCATTATTCCCAAAGCACTGATCGGCGCCAATGCAATGGGCGTTTCGGTAAGGATGCTGAACAGCGCCTGAACGTCTGCGCCTGCAAATAAACCTGGCAAGCCAATGATCGCTAGACCCCAAGTTAATTGATGCAATAAAGACACATTTGGCAAATCAGAGTCGCCAAAGTGATAAGCCGAATACGCCAAAAAAACACTCAGTAAGGCCAAGGGCGCGATTAACCAAAGGGCAATCACCACCAGCACGAGAGCCACATACCCAGCTACTACAGCGCCCAACCGACCCTTCTTATAGTGTGCACGCATAATGACCCAGTCATATGCGCCATGGGGCAAACCTGCGACCAAAACCAGCGCACTGCACCAAAAAATCAGCAACGGACTTTGCTCAACCATCCAAGTCGCTGCACACAGAACAATTACTGAGCCCAGCAAAAACCCGGCATAGGGCTTAACGACCGAGCGCATAGCGCAACGCCTCGCGCATCATGACACCTTTCGGCATCGCCCATATTACCCGTAGGTAGTCTGCAAGCTGTGCACCATCACTAAGGAACCGCACCAAAGCGGCGGGGTTGACCCGCTGAAATAAGCGAAAGAAAACCTCAGGAGCCTGCGCTGGTCGATTCTCAAGAAATGCTATAAACACCCCATCAAACCAGCGCGCAACACTATGCCTCGATGGCGGCGGTCCGCTGGTCGTTCGTCCAGATAGCCATTCCGCTATACGCTCAGCTTGCTGCTGAGCGTGAGGATAACAATATCCCGTAGAAGGCTTTGCCGTATCTGCATGTAGTCCAAACAAAACAACATTAGACTGACCCTCAAGCAAGGCATGCGGCCTTTTTGGCATGGGCAGAACACCGCACTCACTGCTGCGAATATTCCAATCCGAGAGACCGAAGCGTTGGCGCAAGTAGCCGCGAAGCTCGTCTTTATATTGCGACTTGCACAGCTGTTGCTTGGAAAAATGCGTGGTCTCAACCAGCGCTCTACGCGGGCTAAAGGGCAACACATAAAAGAAGTGCACATCGTCTTCACTACCGGCACTAAAATCCATAAGTGTGACTGTGGTTGGGTCGAATACGTCTTTGTCCGTTTCGATTTCCCAACCGAAAAAATGCTGCAACAGAGTGCCTTGGGGAATCGGTCGAGGCCGAGTGTCGATTACTCGATCGGCCCGCACCTGGCCCCGGTCAGTCCCAACGCACAGCTGCTGCTGATCTCGGCTTACTTGTCCAGCGCTGACTCCAAGTTTCAGGCCTACAGTATTTGAACTGGCTAGTAGCTCGACCGCAGATTGGTAATAACGGCCGCTGTCGACCCGCACATAGGGCATTTCAGGACAAGCACTCGCCGTTACTCGTCCCGCTGAACGAATCTCCCAGCGCGACCAAGAGTGACTGATTGCCTCATCAAAGAGACCTCCCGCTCTTTGCCAATAACACCAGGTTTTATCGCGCTGATACTTGTCGCGGGGCTCGATCACGACAGCCTTGTTTATACGACGGGATGCGTAGTTGTTACTGCGATCGATCTGGCAAGCTAGCGCCAAGCCACTCATACCACCGCCTAAAATCGCCACGTCGACGCTAGCTAAGGCATCCGGGTTATGCATCGCGCGGTCTCACCCGGCTCAGGTACCGAAGCGTTGCGGATCCAACGCCTTGTGCAATCGCGGTCGATGTTCTGCCCGATGAATGATGAGCGTACTAGACCCTTCGGTAATGCGCCGACCCAACAATTCGCCTATCAGCCGGCACTTGGTCGTTGCTGATACTACAGTGCGGCGCTGCCAGTATTGGTTAGGCGCCGCCACCACCTTGTCTCCGATCGCTCGATATAAACGCGCAGCGATCTTAATCGCCTGACGTACCGCGACTGGCAAGAATCCATAACCCTGGGCCGCACTGGCATAGTATTCATCCGCAATGCCTAACAAACGCACAGCCCCTCTATAAGCATTGGCTCGCTGCACTGGATCTCCCGCAGCAAGGCCAGCGGCACACACCCGACCGTCAAGCATCTCCGCAGGGAGATATACCCGTTCCCGCTCAGCATCTTCGAGGATATCTCGACAGATGTTTGTCATTTGCATTGCCACACCCAAATCCACAGCAAATGGATAGGCCCGTGGGTTTTTTACTCCGAATAAGTGGCACATCATCAACCCTACGGTGGAGGCCACTCCGTAACAAAAGCGCACAAGCTCATCTTGGCTTTGCAAATGCCGCGGCCATTGATCGGCGATAAGGGCATCAACGAAATCCATGACTAAGTTCGCGGGAATACCGGACTGTTGCTGCAGCACTAGGAGATCCGCCATTACCGGATCAGCACTGTCGCCACGGATAAAGTCATCACGCAGAGCAACAAGCTTCGCGTCATTGCAGCCAGCCGGCGCAGCATCAGCCAGATCATCCATGTATCGGCAAAAGTAATATAAACGCGCCACGGCCTCGTAGCGCGCCCTCGGCAGGAATCGAGCGGCCAACGAAAACGTTTTCGCATTGGCCTTGAATATCATTTCAGGATTTTGTGATTTGAGGTTCATAACATTGCCCCCGTGGGTTGCGGAAAATCCTCTTTAAGCAAATGCTCAACCACTTTGGCTGAACTAAGGACCCCGGGCACACCGGCGCCCGGGTGAGTGCCTGCCCCAACTAAGTAGAGATTCTTAATGTCTTCGGAGCGGTTGTGGAAACGGAAATACGCAGACTGGGTAAAGATCGGCGCTATTGAAAAACCTGCGCCCCAGCGCGACCCGTAGTCTGCATCGAATTGGGTCGGATCAAGGTCAAAACAAACGTCCATGTGCTGACGCAAATTGGGCAACACTCGCTCTTCCAATATATCAATAACCCGCTCGCGCACTTGGTCTCGTGCGGCCAGCCAGTCGTGGCGCTGCAAGTTCGGTACTGGAGCTAATACATAGAACGTATCTTTACCGTCAGGCGCTAATGCCGGATCTGTCGCCGTTGGACGGTGCAGGTATAAACTCAGATCGTCACCTGCCGGCTCGCCCGCAAAAATCCGCTGCAATAACTCTTGATACTGCTCACCAAAAACTATTGTGTGATGCTCTACGTCCTCGTACTGACAGTTAGTACCGAAATAAAGAACATACAAACCCATGGAATATTTAAGCGCATCAATGCGTCGATCGGTCCAACGTTTACGGTCTGCACAAGGCACTAAAGATCGATAAATCTGTGCTGGGTCACCATTACAAATAACGAGGTCGGCAGCCACAGCCTCACCGTTGGCGAATTGCACACCGGTAACCTCACCGTCCGCAATACAGATTTTCTGTACTTCTTGATTGAGCGCTACATTAATTCCAACCTCTTGCATAAGGCGCCCCATGGCCGCCACCAGCGCGCCCGTGCCGCCCCGCGGAAAGTGAACGCCCCAGCGCCGCTCGAGATAATGAATTAACGAATAGATACTCGTGGTATTAAACGGGTTGCCGCCCACTAGCAATGGCTGAATGCTAAAAGCGCGACGAAGCCGCTCATCTTTTAGATAGCGCTTAGTAAACTGCCAAACTGTGCGGTAGCAGCCTAAACGCACCAACGCCGGAACCTGCTTAAGCATGAACCAGAGCCGGTTAAACGGCACATGTGCTAGCTCTCCGAAACCAACATCAAATATTCGCTTAGAGTGCGCGAGCAGTCTTTTATAACCTTCGACGTCTTGCGGACTCAGCCGCTCTATTTCATTCACCGTGTCTTCAACCGTGCCGCCATAATCCATTCGCGAGCCGTCACTAAATTCGTATCGATACCAGGGCGATACCGGCAATATTTCTGCATACTCAGGAAGCTGTTTATCGAACAGCTCAAACAATTCTTCAAACAGGAACGGTGCAGTTATCACCGTTGGTCCGGCGTCGAAGGTATGCCCGTCGCGCTTAAAAGTGCGTGCACGACCACCAAGTTGCTCCAAACGCTCAATCAAAGTGACTTCAAAACCCAGTTTGCGTGCTCTCAATGCTGCCGCCATGCCGCCAAAGCCACTGCCAATAACTACTGCGTGCTTACTCATCAGTTGTTTGCTGTCGCCAGCAGCGCTGTTCTTAGAGTTGCCGGTGAACGCTTTTGCAGGGGCTCACAGGGCATAGGCTGAGTTATATGATCAGCAATGAATTGATGCACAACCGCTTCAACCGGCGTCGGCAACCAAGCGGCATTACTGCGCGCAACATCAGCTGCATCTCTCACCCAAGCAATGCAGCGCCGGCGCGCAGACTCGCGCAATCTGTGCTGCCTAACCAGCGCTACGAATAAATCTTTTTCCTTGTCACTTATTTGTTTCGCCGCTACTACCGGCGCTGTGACCACACGGTCAACGATGTCCTCATGCTCGGCATATGAGCCACCATTAAGCAGTGGCTCGAGGTCATTTAAAATTTGATAAGCCAACCCCAACTGTTCTCCGCACCGTTGTGCGGCGCTAATCATCCGTTCATCGCCTGCAGCCAAAACTGCAGCGAATTGGAGTGGCAAAGCGAGCAGCGCACCGGTCTTGTGCCGCGCAATAGCTTGGTATTGATTGAGCAGCGTCGCACCGCTGCTGTGTAACTTGAGTTGCTGCAGTTGACCCGAGCTAGCGCGACTTACCGCTACGGCCATAGCCTGCACCAAACCAGTAATCGCCTCATCGCGACAACCACTCGCCGCCAAACAGCGAAAGGCCGCAGCAATCAGATGATCGCCTAACAACAGCGCAGTATTACTGCCGTATTTTTTCCAAACGGTAGGCTGGCCTCGACGAAAAGGGGTTCGGTCTTGGATATCGTCATGCACTATTGAGGCTTCATGGATCAGCTCAGCCGCCGCCGCAATATGTGTTAGCACATCAGGGTGTTCAAAGTTCCTAGCGGCAGCAAAAGTTAACTTAGCGCGGGTACGTTTACCGCAGCGAGCCAAATGGTGAGCTGCTGCTCCTTGGACTGTGCCAGCATCATCACCAAACTTACGGATCACCAACTCAAGTCGAGACTTAAAGTCTTTGCTCATGGCAGATCCCTCCAGGTGATTAAAATTATTTTTATCGAGCTGGACTCGAGCTCTTAAGTTAATGGAGTCGCCAGTGGGTGCCGCTTTGACGACACCCACTTGCGATAGAGATCCGCGAGCTATGCAGTCGCCTTGGAATCAGAAGTAGCTGCTGCCCAAATCACCACACCGAAAGCGATCTTGTTAACAAAGTCCGCAAGGTTATAAATGATGTTCAAAGCATCCGCACTGCCTGACTCGCCAACGCCGAGGAAATATCCTATTGGATAAATAGCCCAGCCGATGGTTACAATCAGACGCAGCGCGCTGAAAGCTGTTTGGCTCGCAGCAGATCCACTTGCTGCGTTGATTTTACTCGCCTCGCCGGCAAACACCTCGTAGATGATGTAGACCCAGAACAAAAGCGCAATAACGCCCATTATCATTGGGGCTATGCCAAGCTCTCCGAAGAAGCCAAATACCAGCATCAAAACAGAGGCGCCCATCAAGCGAACAAACAGCCCTGTGCTGACAACCGTGATTGCCGCCAAAATCAGGTAGAATTCAACGATCTGAAGCGGCACGGTAAGGAGCCAGTCCACGTATCTCAATACCAGAGGAGTCTGGCCAGTCTCGACCCATACCCCTCGCATGTAGAAGTAATGAATCGCAGCGATACCGGTAACCATAGCGGCAACGGTCAGTGAGGTCTTCCACTTGCCTTCAGCGCGATCGCGCTCGACAGTGAAAAAGTAAGTAGCTGCGACCATGGCCGCAGAAATGATCCAGAAACTAACGCCAACGTAATCGTTCGGGTCTAACATTTCCATCTCCCTTTCGGTTTGTTCAAACGCAAAATGCCCCGCGTCCTATGCCTAACCCTAGCTCAGCAGTGCCTACTCATCCCTCCGATGAGCAGAGATCGCGATCCGAGGCCAATCCATAGGCACCTTATCGTTTGAATTTTTCCTAGTTTATCGCCGACCCTTGAGACGGCAGCGGGGTGTACTCCAAAACATTGCAAACCAGCGCCCTTGTTTTTCGCCAAAAACTCTAGGTCGCGTGCTTACGCATCCACAAATCCACTGCCTCCCGACAGTGACCCCTATTCAATTAAGCGCTTTATTGGCGAATACCTGCACCGAACTGGCGCAGGCGCGCTGTGAATATAGGACCAAAGTTAGATATTGGTGCATGAAAGATAGGTGAAAGTCGCGTGGTCAAGGACTCACTTAATGGATCACCGTTGACACCTAATTCACCCAAAAAATTCAGTGTAGAGAGACGAAATTTAGTCTAACCTCATGAATTTATTATGAATTTTATATTTGAGAGAAATTCAAAAAATTTACACAGCTTATCGATCAATAACAGAAATCAAGTATTCGCCATAAGACCGAACAAACACTAGAAATTAGCCCGCAAATAGAGGATGTTAAGAGCAAGGGAGGAGGATATGGATCTTTACGACGCAATGAGCACGCTGCGCGCGGTGCGACGGCTACGACCAGACCCTATTGCTGAGGACGTGCAGCAACGCATTTTCAGTGCAGCAACCTGGGCACCAACTGGTGGCAACACCCAGCCATGGCGGTTAATCGCAGTAACAGAGCCGGCAAAAAAACAGGCGCTGCAAGACCTATACAAACCGCATTGGGACGCCTATGTGCCTGGCTATGAAGCGCGCTTAGAGACAATGCCAGAAGACGCAAAACCCAGCAGCATTAAAGCTCTGGATGCGGGCAGTTATCTCGCAAGCCATATGTTCGAGGCGCCTTTAATCGCCGTATTCTGCTTTAACCCCAAATTAATGACGATTACCGACAGCGCGCTTGAGCGGCCGAGTGTGGTCGGCGGTGGTTCGGTCTATCCGGCGGTACAGAATTTTTTACTCGCCTGCCGCAATGAGGGCCTAGGTTGCGTACTAACCACCCTTCTGTGCTATGAGGAGGAAGCAGTTAAAGCACTCTTGAAACTCCCAGAAGATTGGCATACCTGTGCGCATATCCCTGTCGGTTATCCCGTATTGGGCGGACATGGCAAAATCCGGCGTCGCCCGGTGGATAAAATGGTTCGATTTAACGAATGGTAGAACGTGCTCTAAGCCCATAAATTTAGGGTTGACGCGCTGAGGGTAAGCCATGGCTGCAGAATCAAACAAAGAAGGTCAAAGCGGATATATCCAGGCACCAGAATTAGACGGTCCTGTAATTCTCGATGTTCCCTCGCCCACCGCCGATTTGAAGCAGGCTCTTATAGACCTTAACAGTCACGGCTGCTGCATTTTGCGCGACGCATTGAGCAGCAACACCGTCAAAGCACTGAAACAACAACTAGATCAACAATACGCGGCCGAGCAGGCCCTCGGCGAACTTTGTCCTGACCGTGGTGGCAGCAATAAACAGGTGCTGCCGAATATGGTGAACAAAGGTCAGCATTATCTAGATCTGGTGGAAGACGCTAATACCGATGCCATAGCCAGCTATCTGCTAGGAAAACATTGGTTGCTCTCTAGTCTGACCGCCCATTTATTTGTTGGCGCCACGGCCACACCAGAGCTCATCCACAGAGATCAGGGCCAGATACCGGCCTCAATCGAATTCCCTGCACTGTGCAATTTATTTTATCTGTTAGATGACTTCACGCCACAAAGGGGCAGCACAGTGATTTTTCCGGGCAGTCACCGTTGGCCCCTGAACTATCGGGTGCATCCACCAAAGCCACAACTTGGACACCAAATCAACGCACCCGCCGGCAGCTTATTTGTATTCGACGGTCGACTTTGGCATGGCACTGGCGTCAACCTTGAGGGACATCCACGGC
>MDTB01003296.1_pt1 | contig 16445 bp, 13 predicted proteins | sample 811161 | NCBI WGS metagenome assembly MDTB01 (sample SAMN05326650, study PRJNA326480) | marine metagenome | isolation source: seawater | place: Mediterranean Sea | collected 2009 | reverse complement strand
ATCTAAGGAAGGATCTCACAAAAGAAAAAAAACTCTTTGTTTCAAAAAATAAAGATGTAAAGAGTTTAGATGATGCTTTAATTAATTCAGATGTTTTTATTGGATTATCAAAGGCAAATATGCTTTCTGTTGAAATGCTGAAATCTATGTCTAAAGATCCAATTGTTTTTGCAATGGCAAATCCGGATCCTGAAATTAGCTATAGATTGGCGATGAAAACTAGAGATGATATTATAATGGCCACTGGCAGAAGTGATCATCCAAATCAAGTTAATAATGTGCTAGGTTTTCCATTTATATTTAGAGGGGCCCTTGATGTTAGAGCATCAAAAATTAATGAAGAAATGAAAATGGCAGCTGTTTTTGCATTAGCTGAATTAGCAAAAGAGCCAGTGCCTGAGAATGTAAACGTAGTTTATGGTGAAACTAAGCTGACTTTTGGAAGAGACTACATTATACCAAAACCTTTTGATCCAAGATTGATTTCAAAAATTCCTATTAAAGTTGCTGAAGCAGCTATAAAAAGTGGAGTTGCAAGACAATATATTGATAATTGGGAAAGATATGAAAGTGAATTAGAATCTAGATTAGGTAATAACAATAAACTAATTAGATTATTGCTAGCTAAAGCAAAGAGAAATCCAAAAAAGATTGTTTACGTTGAAGCAGATAGATTAGATGTTTTAAAAGCTGCTCAAATTGTTTATGATGAAGGTATAGGTATTCCAATATTAATTGGAAGGAAAAAAAGAATCAAAAAGTTAATGTTAAAAATTGATTTTGAACATGATTTAGAAATAATTGATTTGAGTCAAAAAAAATCAATTCCTTTAATTAAGAAATATGCAAAGAAGTTTTTAAGATATAGAAAAAATAAAGGAATAACAATTAGTCAAGCTGAATTACTTATGAGAAGAAGAGATTATTTTGGTTCAATGATGGTTAAAATTGGTGAGGCTGATGCTTTGATATCGGGATTCTCAAGAAGTTACCCTGAAGTTATAAAACCTATTTTAAAAGTTATTGGAAAAAGTGAAGGTGTTAGAAGAGTAGCAGCAGCTAATTTAATGATTACTAGCAAAGGTCCAATTTTTTTAGCTGACACCTCCATTAATATTAATCCAAAATATAATGAATTAGGATACATAGCTATTTTGGCTGCTGAAACCGCTAAAATGTTTGGTTTTGATCCCATTGTTGCAATGCTTTCATACTCAAATTTTGGATCTTCAAATGATCCAATGGCAAAAAAAGTAGAAAGAGCAGTAACCTTTCTTAAACGAACTGTTCCAGAATTAACTGTTGATGGGCCAGTACAATCAGATTTTGCTTTAAATAGGTCTATGCTGAGTAATAAATTTGAATTCTCAAAATTATCTGGTCAAAAGGTTAATGTTTTAGTTTTTCCTAATCTTGATTCTGCAAATATAACGTATAAGGTTATCAAAGAAATTGATAATGCTATGTCAATTGGACCTATAATGATGGGGATGGATAGGCCAGTTCATATATTACAGTTAAAAGCAAGTGTTGAAGAAATAGTTAATATGTCAGCCATAGCTGTTGTTGATGCTCAAAATAGAAAGTAGTAATTTAGTTAAATGATAAAGCAAATTAAAGGAAGATTAATTGAGAAATCACCTACTGAGTTGGTGGTTGATTGTAACGGTATTGGTTATAGCGTAAATATTTCACTAAATACATTTTCAAAAATTGGTGATGATGAAAACATTAAATTATTTACTCATTTAATTATTAAAGAGGATTCTCATACATTATTTGGTTTTAAAACAAAATCAGAACGCAGTCTTTTTATATTATTAATTTCAGTTTCTGGCGTTGGAGCAAGTACTGCAAGAACAATGTTATCATCATTAACACCCGTTGAAATTATAAGCTCAATTCACAATGAAGATATTAATTCGGTACAAGCAATAAAGGGTATTGGTTCAAAAACAGCTCAAAGAATAATTTTAGAATTAAAGGATAAAGTATTATCTCTAGAGATTGATGATAATCAAATTCAAATGATAAGTAAAGAAGTTGATGAAGCAGTCATAGCACTTGAAGTTTTAGGATATTCAAGAAAACAAACAGTTAAAGTTGTTAATCAAATTAAAGCTGAGAGTAATAATATTTCTGTTGAAAGCTTAATTAAAAAAGCTTTAAATAAGCTTTGATTTATTTTGAAAATTTGGTTTAAAAATATTAGGGTTCCTAAAAGAGTTCATTTAACTCTAATTATTTTGTTTTCTTTTTACTCATTTTCTCAACAAAAAATTAGTCTTGATACAATTAATAATACAATATATATTGGTGAATTTAAATTAAAACAACCTTCTGACCTTATTTCAAAATATATATATGATCCAGAATTAAATTTATATATATATCAAATGAAAATTGGAGATATCAATGTTGGTTTACCGCTTCAATTGAAACCAGAAGATTATAGAAAGATTTTTAGAAAGAATTTAATTGATAAATATTTTAATGATCAAACGACATTAATTGAAAGCGACGATAACTCAATAAAAAAAAATTTACTTCCTAATTTATATATAAATTCAAATTTTTTTGAATCAATTTTTGGAGGTAATGAAATTGAGCTTATTCCTCAAGGATCTGTAGCTTTAGATATAGGAGCAAGATATAATAAAAGAGATAATCCAACTATTCCAGTTAGAAACCGCAGTAATTTAGGTTTAGATTTTAATCAGTTAATTTCTCTAAGTCTTAGTGGAAAAATTGGTGAAAAACTGATAATTAATTCAAATTACGATTCTCAATCAACATTTGATTTTCAAAATCTTTTAAAATTAGATTATACGCCGAACGAGGATGATATAATTAAAAAAATTGAAGTTGGAAATGTGAGCATGCCTATCAGTGGATCATTAATTAGTGGTGCTCAGAGTCTTTTTGGCCTGAAGACTCAATTAAAATTTGGAAACACATCAATTGATGCTGTATTTTCAGAACAGAGATCGCAATCAACAACTTTGACATCAAGGCCAGACGGCTCAATGACTGAATTTTCTTTTGATGCTTTAGATTATGAGAGTAACAGGCACTTTTATCTATCACATTTTTTTAGAAAAAATTATAATAAATACTTGGATTCTTCCCCCTATATAAATTCCCCTGTTCGAGTTATTAGAGTAGAAATATGGGTTACAAATAAATCAAACGAAACTAACAATATAAGAAATATTGTTGCTTTACAAGATTTAGCTGAAAGTGACCCTCAATTCACAAATGCTGATGATTTGGTGCCAAATTTTTTTACACAAATTGATGCCAATCTAAATCCTGATAATTCTAATAATAATTTTGATCCTAGTAGAATTGGTCAAAATTTCTTAAATGAAAGTATAAGAGATATAACTAGTACTAATGACGGGTTTTCAATTGGAACAAACACATTTAATGAAGGGTCAGATTATTCAGTTCTTGAAAATGCTAGAAAACTCGAAGAGAATGAATATACACTTAATGAACAACTTGGTTATATTTCTCTACAACAACCATTGAACAATGATGAAATATTGGGAGTCTCTTTTCAATATACTATGAATGGTAAAATATATCAAGTTGGAGAGTTTTCAGACGATGGAGTAGTCTCAGTTGATAATTCAAATGATCAAGTAGTTAGAAAGTCACTAATTGTAAAATTATTAAAAAGTAGTATAAATAATGTAAGAATGCCAGTTTGGAAATTAGCTATGAAGAATATTTATAATTTAGGATCTTTTCAGGTGTCTGTAAATGATTTTAGGTTAAATATATTTTATAATAATCCATCTTCAATAAACTACATTTCACCGGTTGAAATAGACAGCTGGCCTGAAAATCTTGAAAAACAAAGATTATTGAATGTTTTTGAACTTGATAAACTAGATTCAAACGGTAATATACAGATTGGTGGTGATGGTTTTTTTGATGTAATTGATGGGATAACAATTATGAAAAATGATGGATTATTAATATTTCCATCTGAGGAACCTTTTGGAAGATTTTTATTTGAAAAACTTAGAAGCAGTGTAAAAGAAAACTATGATGACCCAGCATCTTATAATAAAAATCAATTAAAGTATGTTTACAATGAATTGTATTTGTATGGAAAAACTTCTGCTGAAAAGTATATAGAAAAAAATAAGTTTAATATCAAAGGAAAGTATAAAAGGGAACTGTCCAATGATGGAATTAATACCGGTGAGTTTAACATTGCACAAGGCTCAATAGTTGTTAGCGCTGGTGGTAAAATTTTAACGGAGGGAATTGATTACTTAGTTAATTACCAAAACGGAAATGTTCAAATATTAGATGAATCATTAAAAAACTCAAATGTTCCAATTGAAATATCCACTGAGAGTAATTCATTTTTCAATCAACAAAAAAGAAGATTTTCAGGATTTAATTTAGAACACAAGTTTAGTGATAATTTTAAAATCGGTGCAACATTATTAAATTTAAGTGAAAGATCAATTTCCAGAAAAGCTAATTATGGTGTTGAGCCTGTTAATAACACTACATTTGGTGTAAATGCTGCTTTTTTTTCAAAAGCACCATTTTTAACAAGAATGGTAAATAAATTGCCAAATATTAATTCAGATGTGGAGTCAACAATTTCGATAAACACTGAGTTCGCTGTTTTAAAATCTTCAAATCCAAGAAAATCTGGATATGATAAAACTGCAAGTATTTATATTGATGATTTTGAGGGTAGCCAAAATAAAATTGATTTAAAGAATCCAACATCATGGAAGTTATCAAGTGTTCCTGTTGGTTTTTATGGATATGAGTTTGGAAATAATGATTTAAGAGCTGGATATAATAGAGCTAAATTATCTTGGTATTCGATAGATCCTATTTTTTACTCGTCAAGAAGACCAACAGAAATCACGCTTGATGAAATATCTAAAAATTCAACTCGGAGAATATTTATAGATGAAATATTTCCAGAGATTGACTTGTATCAAGGTGAATCTAGAATACAATCAACTTTTGATCTCACATTTTATCCAACTGAAAAAGGGCCTTATAACAATAACTCAGAATCAATTTTTAATATTGATAATAAAAAAAATTGGTCTGGAATAACAAGAAAAATTAATAGTACAAATTTTAAGAAAACTAATGTAGAATACATACAATTTTGGCTTTTAGATGATTTTTCAGATTATAATGAAAATAATATCGGAGAAATATTATTTCATATTGGTAATATTTCTGAAGATATTTTACCAGATGGTAAAAAACAATTTGAAAATGGATTACCACTAGAAAATCAAAATAATTTTCAGGTATCAAATTGGGGAAAAACACCAACCAGTCAATCGTTGACATATTCTTTTAGTTCAAATGTGCAGGAAAGAAATTCTCAAGATCTTGGCTATGATGGTTTAAATGATTCTGAAGAACTTACATTTTATAATAATGGTAATATTGACGATCCAGCAAATGACAATTATAAAAATTATTTAGATGCTGAGGGTAGTATTATAAATAGATATAAACATTATAATAATGTGCAGGGAAATTCACCTGTCAATACCAGTTCGAATAAAAGAGGGTCCACTAATATTCCTGATGCAGAGGATATAAACAATGATAATACTATGAACAAAATTAATAGTTATTTTGAGTTTAGGATCCCCTTATTTAAAAACATGAACAGAAATAATCATCCTTTTATCATTGAAGAAAGAGAGAATAGTAATGTAAAACTTCCAAATGGGAATAATTTAAATTCTAAATGGCTTTTATTTAAAATACCAATATTCAAGGAATACTATGAAGGAAAGAATATTAATCAATATTTTAGTTCAATTAATGGTATAAATGATTTAAAATCAATTAGTTTTTTTAGAATTGCATTAAAGAATTTCAAAAATCCAATCACACTTAGATTTGCAACACTTGATCTTGTAAAAACAGATTGGAAAAGATTTACATTACCATTAAATACTAATAATATAATTAATCCAAATACAAATTTTGAAATTGGGACAGTAAATATTCATGAAAATGAAAATAGACAACCAATTAATTATATTTTACCACCTGGAATTGAAAGAGAGGAAGTATTTAGTAATAATTCAATCGTACGACAAAATGAGCAATCATTATCGTTAAAAGTGACAGAACTTCAACCTTACGATTCTAGAGCTGTGTACAAAAATATTGATTTAGATCTTCGTCAGTATAAGAAAATGAAAATGTATATTCATGCAGAGTCTATTATTGGTAAGCCAAAACTACCGGGTGATGGACCGGATGAAAATTATGATGATAGACTTGTTGCTTTTTTAAGGCTGGGTTCTGACATTAATGATAATTACTATCAAATTGAAGTACCGCTAAAACCAACAAGTTATAATTCTTCAATAAGCTCAAATTTTTCTGCTGAGTCTGTTTGGATGCCTGAATCAAATTCTATTGAATTTGATTTAGATAAATTTTTGAAAATAAAACTTGAGGTTATTTCACAAAAGATACAGACTAACGAAGCAATATATTTTGATGAAAATTTAAATTTAATTGATGAGTTTTCTAAGATTAGTGAACTTCCAGGACAAAAAAAATATAAATTTTCGATAAAAGGTAATCCATCGCTTGGCAGAGTAAAAACTTTACTTCTCGGGTTAAAAAATCCATCCGATAAAATTGGTAAGGAATTATCAGGTGAGGTGTGGTTTAATGAATTAAGAATTTCTAACATAAAGACCACTGGTGGTTGGTCAGCTCTAGCTAATATTGATGCTAGTTTTGCTGATTTTGCAAATTTTTCATTAAATGGACGATTTTCATCCGTTGGTTTTGGTTCTATTGATAAGAACGCAAATGAAAGATCAAACGATTCCCATCAACAATTTAATTTTATTTCAAATATTAATGCCGGACAATTATTGCCCGAAAAATGGGGTGTTAATATTCCTGTAAGTTACACTTATTCTGAGGAAATTACTGAGCCTAAATATGATAGTTTTTATGATGATATTGAGTTAAATAAAGTTTTAGAATTATCTAACAACAACGATTCAATCTTAAGTCAATCACAAATTCTTTCAACTTCAAAAAGTTTTAGCGTCTTAGGACTTTCAAAGAAAAAAAATAATAATAAATCAAGGATATATGATATTGAAAATTTAAATTTTTCATACGCATACAGTGAAAATAATTTTAGAGATTACGAGCTTGAATATTCAAACAGAAAATCCGTTAGAGCTAATGCAAATTATTCTTATAATTTTAAAGATTTTACAATTTATCCATTTCAAAAATTAATTTCTGATGAATCAAAATATTTAAATTGGTTGAAACAATTTAATTTTAATCCATTACCATCTAATTTATCCTTTACAGCAAATTTTTTTAGAAGTTTATATGCTCAAAAATTTAGAGAGGTCAACTATTCAGGAATTCAATCTGAAAGTCAATTGCCAATTCCAGAATTAAGTCAAAGAAAATATCTTTTTGATTGGAATTTAGCGTTATCTCATAATATTACTAATTCTCTAAGGATAACATATAATGCTTCAAACTCTAATTTAGTTGATAATTTTAATAAAAATTCTAATTTAAAAAGTTCAGACTTAGGTGTTTTTGACAATTTTTTTGATATTGGTGAGCCCAATTATTTTAATCAAAACATCACTTTGAATTATTCACTGCCATTTGATTTAATTCCATTTCTAGACTTTATTGATGCTTCTTACAACTATAGTGGTGATTTTAATTGGCAAAGAGGTTCGGATATGTTTAATAATATTAAGTCAGAAATTGGACAAGTTTTAGGCAGAGTAAATACAATACAGAATGCAAATACACAAAATTTAACCCTTTCTTTAAATTTTGATAAAATTTATAGAACTATTGAATGGTTAAATAAAAATGATTCTAGTTTATTAGAATTTTTAAAAAGTACAAAAAGATTAAGATTTAATTATTCAGAAAATTCTGGTAAAGTATTACCAGGCTATATTCCTTCTATTGGTTTTTTAGGTACAACGAGACCTTCATTAGGTTTTGTGTTTGGTAGTCAAGCTGACATAAGGTATGAAGCTGCGAAAAAAGGCTGGCTGACAGATTTTCAAAACTTTAATCAACCATTTCAAAAAATTTATAATTCAAATTTTGATTTTTTAGGTGAGTTAGAGCTTTTCAAATCAATCAGGATCGATTTAAATGCTAATAGATCTTACTCAAATAATTTCTCAGAGAATTTTGTTGTTGAAGATGATAAATATTTTTCTCAAAATCCTAATAATTATGGAAATTTTTCAATTTCTTCAAATATGATTAAAACATCTTTTAGTAAAAGAAATAAAGATTTTTCTAATGCTTTTGAAAAAATGAAAACTAATAGAATTTTAATTGCCCAAAGATTGATATCTCAAAAAAATATTAATAATAATGATGTAGATGTTGATGGATTTCCAATTGGTTATTCAAAAAATAGTCAAGAGGTCTTGATTCCATCATTTTTATCAGCATATTTTGGTAAAAATCCAAACGAAATAAATTTAAATCCTATATCTAAAAATCCAAAAATAAATTGGGCAGTACAGTATGACGGACTTAGTAAATTGTTTGAAGATTTTATTTCAAGACTCTCAGTAAGTCATTCATATAGATCAAATTTTACTATAAATAATTTTAGATCAAATTTAAATTTTGGAGTAAATTCTTTTGATAATTCTGGAAATTATTTGAGTGAAAATTTATACACAAATATTAATTTGGTGGAACAATTTAACCCTCTAATTGAAGTTGATATAGAATTTAAAAATTCATTGAGGCTGGTTTTTGATATAATTAGAGATAGGGCAATTTCACTAAGTCTAGTAAATAATTTTGTTACAGAATCGTGGGGGAATGAATATGTTGTTGGACTCGGATACAGAGCTAGAAATGTAAAAATTAATTCTTCTTTATCTCCAAACTCAAATTCATTTGTTGGTGATATAAATACTAAGCTTGACTTTAGTATTAGAAAAAATATGACTGTTATTAGAAATCTTAATATAGAAGACAATAAAGTTTCAGCAGGTCAAACTTTAATTTCTGCAAAATTAACTGCAGATTATGCATTGAGTAGAAATTTTTCTGCTATATTTTTCTATGATCATATGTTCTCAAAGTATGAGATCTCATCAGCATTCCCACAAACAAATATTAGATCAGGATTTACTTTTAGGTATAATTTTGGTAATTGATAAACTTAAATTAATTTAGAAAAATGGAAATTAGAGATAATTTAAAATATACTAAGGATCATGAATGGGTCAGTATTGAAGGTAATATAGCAACTGTAGGCATTACTGATTTTGCGCAAAGTGAATTAGGTGATATAGTTTATATTGAAGTTGAAACTTTAGACGAAAATTTGTCTAAAGATGAAGTTTTTGGTACTGTTGAGGCAGTAAAAACAGTTTCAGATTTATTTTTACCTATGTCTGGAAAAATTATCGAGCTTAATGAAGCTCTAGATGGTAACCCTGAACTTGTTAATGACTCTCCTTATGACCAAGGTTGGATTATTAAAGTTGAAATTTCCAATATGGATGAAATTAGTCAATTACTAGATTCAAAATCATATTCTGAAATTATTTGATAAAATCAATCTTAAGTATTTTGCAATTATATATTCAATAATAATTGTAATAATATCTTTAACTCCTATACCAGAGTCCACGCCTAGATTTAAGTTTTTTGAAATTGATAAATTAATTCATTTTACAATTTATTTAATCTTTGTTATATCATGGGGTTTTGTTTTTAATATTAAAAATTTAAGTTTAATAAGATTACTATTGTTTTCAATTATTTTTGGAATAACACTTGAATTTTTACAAGATTTATTACCCTTTGGAAGATATTTTGATTCTTATGATATACTGGCAAATATGGCAGGGGTTATTATTGGCATAATAATTTTGCATTTTTACAAAAAAAAATTACTTTAGCTAGCAATGGAATCTAAAAAAAATCCAAAAGCTGATTTAAATAATAAAAGCTCATTTTACTTTGCTATTGGATTATTTCTTATTCTTTTTATTTCGTGGAGAGCTATTGAATTCAAAAATTGGGATGATGATGGATATGGATACATTGCACTCGATGTAGATAATGATGATGATGAAGAAATTCCTATAACTGAACAAATTAAAACACCACCACCACCACCACCACCACCTGCTCCTGAAATAATTGAGATTGTTGAGGATGAAGAGGAAATTGAAGAAACTATAATTGAATCAACCGAAACTGATCAAGAAGAAATTGTCGAAGAAGTTGAAGTAGTTGAAGAAGATTTAGATTTAGATGTTCCATTTGCAATAATTGAAGATGTTCCATTGTTTCCTGGCTGTGAAAGAGTAGCAAAGTCTAAAAGAAGAGACTGCTTTCAGGAAAAAATTCAAGAACACATTAGAAAAAATTTTAGGTATCCCGAAATAGCTCAAGAAATGGGTATTCAAGGAAGAGTTTTTGTCCAGTTTACTATTTCCAAAGATGGATCAATAACCGGTATTAGAACCAGAGGTCCTGATAAAAACTTAGAAAAAGAAGCTGATAGAATTATAAGTAAATTACCTAGAATGACACCTGGAAAGCAAAGAGGAAGACCTGTAAGGGTCCCATTTAGTGTGCCTATCACTTTTAAACTTCAATAAATTTACCCTTACATCTTTGTAAACTGCAGATTCTAATCTAAATTTGCAATCCATTAATAACTTAAATTGAGTAAATCTGCCGTTTTTTTTTCGTTGACTAAAGCAAGGCTAGCGCTAAGTGTTGTTTTTTCATCCATTGCGGGATACATTCTTGCTGTTGAAAATTTTGTATTAAATGATTTCATTTTTTTGATTTTGGGTGGTTATTGCATAGTTGGCGCATCAAATTCATTTAATCAAATAATTGAAAGAGATAAAGATTTGTTGATGGATCGAACAAAGCTACGACCATTGCCCACAAAACAAATATCAACTCAGAACGCATTTTGGATGTCAGTTATATTAACACTTTTAGGACTTTTCATGCTTTACATGATTAATTATAAAACTGCTTTTTTTGCTGCTGTATCAGTTTTTCTATACACATGTGTTTACACTCCATTAAAACCAATTACACCCCTTTCTGTATTTGTTGGTGCAATACCTGGAGCAATTCCATTTATGTTGGGTTGGGTAGCAGCTACAAATAAGTTTGGCATTGAACCAGGCACTTTATTCATGATTCAATTTTTTTGGCAGTTTCCACATTTTTGGGCTTTAGGATGGATGTTAGATGGCGATTATAAAAAAGCAGGTTTCAATATGCTGCCAACTGGAAATAGAGATAAAAGTACAGCATTACAAATCATATTATATACAATTTGGATGATGATTGCATCTGTTTTTCCAGTTACTGGACTCACTGGCTTGTTAAGTTTAAAACCTGGCTCAGCAATTGTAGTATTTATACTTGGTTTGATAGTTTTAGTATTAGCAATCAATCTCTACAACAGAATGGATATTAATTCTGCAAAAAAATTATTTTATGGAAGTATTTTTTATTTAACATTAATTCAAATAGTATATATAATTGATAAATTTTTATGAAAGAAGAAATTTTAAAAAATAATGAAGCTAGAGCAAAAAAAATGATGTTGTTATTTGCTCTTTTAAGTATAACTATGACCTTCGGAGGCTTAACAAGTGCATATGTTGTTAGTAAAGGAAGACCTGATTGGTTAGAGGATTTAATTCTTCCAATTTCTTTTACCTACAGTACCATAATACTTTTTTTAAGTAGTTTTACAATCCATCTTTCAAAATTTTTTTTAAACAAGCCTAATGGTAAATCAAATTCATTAAAGTTTCTAATTCTTACCTTTATTTTAGGAATAGCATTTTTGTTTTTTCAGTTTGATGGTTTTAATGAATTTGTTAAAAATGGCTATTATTTTGCAGGTTCACAAAGTAATGTAACTACATCATTCATATATGTTTTAGCCTTCGTTCATATTCTACATTTAATTGCAGGATTAATAGTTTTGATTGTTTTAATGTTTAGATTGCAAAATGATAAATATCAAGATTCGAAGCTTGGTTTTACACTTGGTGTAAATTTTTGGCATTTTCTTGATTTACTATGGCTTTATTTGTTTCTATTTTTTTATTTCTTTGGTTAAAAATTCATTAACTTTGTGAAAATTTCACTGAATGAGTTCAACAATTTCCTCTGCTGAAGTTCAAAATGATTGGGACGGAGGAGGAAAACCATTTAAGGTAAGCTATGGAAAATTGATGATGTGGTTTTTCATTGTCTCAGATGCCTTAACTTTTTCTGGTTTTCTAGTTTCTTATGGCTTTGCCAGATTTAAACATATTGATTCATGGCCAATTGCTGATGAAGTATTTACACATTTTCCATTTTTACATGGTATTGATGCCCCAATGTATTATGTAGCTCTAATGACTTTCATTCTTATTTTTTCATCTGTCACTATGGTTCTAGCTGTTGATGCTGGTCATAACAATAATAAAAATAAAGTCGCTTTTTATATGTTGTTAACAATTGTTGGAGGTGCTGTATTTGTTGGATCACAAGCTTGGGAATGGGCAAATTTTATAAGAGGGGAATATGGTGCATTAGAAACTAAAGGCGGTCAAATTATTCAATTTGTTGATGGTGAAAATTCGAATAAAAGAATTTCTCTTAAAGATTTTGTTGTTGCTAACCCAAAATTTAGAGAACAACATCAAAGCAGTAAAGGACTATGGTACAGGGATGAATCATCTCTTCCAACTTTTACAATTGATGAAGTTTCTCAAGCATTTTTTTCAAATCCAAATCTTTTAGTTAGATCGGAAAAAATTAATGAAAAAGGAAAAAAAATAATACTTTCAAGAGAAGAATCAATAGAAAAAGTTTCTCAGGCTGTGTATGTTGTTGAGGGTGCCAATTTAATAAGAAACGAATATGGAAATAGGCTTTTTGCTGATTTCTTTTTCTTTATAACTGGTTTTCACGGATTTCATGTTTTCTCTGGTGTTGTAATTAATTTTATAATTTTTCTTAATGTTATATTGGGTACTTATGAAAAAAGAGGGCACTACGAAATGGTTGAAAAAGTTGGTTTATATTGGCATTTTGTAGATTTAGTTTGGGTTTTTGTATTTACTTTTTTCTATTTAGTTTAAGATGGGTCAAAATTCACATAAATTAGAGATTTTTAGAGGCTTAGTTAAGTTTAAATCTAATGTCCAAAAAATATGGGGAGTTTTAATTTTTTTATCAATTGTAACTATCGTTGAAGTTGCATTAGGAATTATTAAACCTGAAATATTAATGAATACTTTTTTAAGTATGAAATTGATAAATTGGATTTTTTTAATTCTTACAATTATTAAGGCTTACTATATAACATGGGATTTTATGCATATGAGAGATGAATCATTTAGTCTACAAGCTTCAGTAGTTATAACACTTATTTTTCTAATGGCATATTTAGCATTTATTCTTCTTGTTGAGGGTAATTATATTTATGATGTGTTCTTTGAAGGATTTGTGAGCTGGGACTTTTAAAACATAATTTTCTTGAAAAAGTACCTAGTCCTTATTATTCTGTTTGTACTTCCATTGGTTGCTTATCTTTTTTTTGCGTCAGGTATAAATAACTTTGCTAAGCTGCCTGTATTAACTGAAAGTATTGAAGAGTTAGAATTAATCACTGACAAGGATTTTAATAATAAAATTTCAATATTACTTTTTTTAGGTAATGATATTGAAAACAGAGAAGGAGATGCTCTAAATCTTAATCAGAAAATATATAAGAGATTTTATCAGTTTAAAGACTTTCAGTTCATATCAATTTCGCCGTTGGGTAATGAAAATAAAACTAATTTATTAAAAGAAAAATTATCTTCAGGAACAAATACTGATATGAAAAATTGGAGCTTTATTCATCTTGATGAGGATAAAATTAATGAGTTGTTTTTAAGTTTAAATACGAATCTTAAATTAGATCAGAATTTGAGCTCACCATATGCTTATATAATTGATAAATTTTCATCTCTCAGGGGAAGAGATGATTCAGATGGCATAAAATTTGGTTATGATTCAAGGTCTGTTGCAGATATAAATAACAACATGCTTGATGATGTAAAAATTATATTAGCAGAGTATAGACTGGCTTTAAAAAAGAATAATATATTCAAAAATTAATAATATTGAAAAATAAAAAACAATTAGTACTTGTAGCTTTAATTATAATTTTTGCAATTTGGTTTTTTCCTAGAATTAAAAGCAGAGTTGAAACAAGCAGAGTTGTTGACTCTAATCGGAGTGAAGAAATAAGTCAATCTTCAAAGCTTTCATTTATTAAATTAAATGGTACTGCTAGAAAAGTTCCTGAATTTATATTTAAAAATCAGGATAATAGATATATTTCTAATGAAGACTTTTTAGGAAAGGTTTATGTAGCTGAATTCTTCTTTACATCTTGTCCATCAATTTGTATTGAAATGAATCAAAATATGAAAATTCTCGACGAAGAGTTTTCCGATCGTAATGATTTTGGTATTGCATCATTTACAATTGATCCATTAAATGATACTCCAATGGTACTTAAGCAATATTCAGAAAGATTAAACGTTAAATCTCCTAACTGGCACTTTTTAACTGGAAAAATTGATGATGTTTATGAGTTATCTAATAGTGGATTTAATATTTTTTCAGGAGTTAACCCAGCTGTTGCAGGTGGATTTGAGCATCAGGGTTTTTTTGCTCTAATTGACAAAAACGGCTACATTAGATCTAGAAGAGATGCTAATGGTAATCCTATTGTTTACTACTTGGGAATAACATCATCAGGAGCTAGTGAGCAAGGTATTGATATGATTAAAGAAGATATTATAAAACTTTTGAATAATGGCTGAATCTAATAAATATAAACCATTAGTAACTGCAGTTTCTATTCTAGTCCCTATTGTAGTTGCTATTTTATTTACTGTAAGAATTCCAAATGTTGAACCATTGAGTTTTTTACCTCCAATTTATGCAAGTATTAATGCGTTAACTGCTGTTTTATTAGTTGCAGCATTATACTTTATAAAAAATGGTAAAAGAAAAATTCATGAATTGCTTATGAAAATATGTATTGGTCTGTCATTAATGTTTTTGGTTATGTACATAGCTTATCACATGACAAGCGATCCTACTCCTTTTGGAGGAGAGGGAGTAATCAAATATTTTTATTATTTTATTTTAATTTCTCATATTTTATTATCAATTATTGTAATTCCTTTAGTTTTAACAAGCTACACAAGAGCAATTTCATCAGAGTTTATATCACATAAAAAAATATCAAAGATTACATTTCCTGTTTGGCTTTATGTAGCTGTAACTGGAGTTATTGTCTACATAATGATTTCACCATATTACGTATGATATTTAACTTTTTTCAATGTTCTATGTGTAAGGCTGTTCTTGAATCAGGTGCTGATGAAAAAGTTGCGGAAAGTCTTAATGATGGAATAGTATATTTGATGGCAATCCCATATATTTTAGTGGCTTTAATTGGTTTTTTAATTTATTATAAATTTTTTAAAAAAACTTAATATTTTTTTTTAAGTTTGCTACTTGGTATTGCAAAGTACCATGTATTATAAAATAATTAATTATGGAAAACATAAGCTCAAAAAAAATCATTTATCAATACGGATTATACACAGGTTTAGTTAGTGTTGTATGGGGAGTTGTTCAATTCTCTATGGGAACTCATCTGGAGAATGATATTGTTTCTCAAATATTTGGAGCAGCCATCTTGATTGCTGGTATTGTCCTTGGACAATTAGCATATAGAAAAGAAAACGGAGGTTTTGTTACATATAATCAATGTCTTAAAATTGGAGTTGGAATAGGATTAATATTAGCTATTATAAGTCTTGCATATTGGTTTGTTCTTACAAATTTTGCAGATCCTGATACCAATTTAAAGATGATGCAGATTCAGTATGCTGAAATGGCATCCTCAAATCCAGAGATAACATCTCAATTTACAGAACAAGAATATATTGACAATGCTCTACCTTGGCTGTGGGTTACTTATCCAGCTATACTATTAATGACATTATTCTTTAGTTTAATGTTCTCACTTTGTACTGGAATAATTATTAAAAGAAAAGCTGACTAAAATGAAATCTAATATTCAATTAAAAAATGATGCTTTAGAGTCATTAGGTAAAGATAAGTGGGGTATATCTATTGGAGGATTTTTAATTTACATAATTATAACTCAAGCAATTGGTTTAATACCTTTCATTGGAGCTATTGCCGGATTTATTCTAAGCGGCCCTTTTGTTGTTGGATTATATTTTTTCTTTTTAAAAGTTTCTCGTGGAGATCATGTTGAAATTGAAGATTTATTTGTTGCTTTTAAAAATAGAAATCAGTTT
>MDTB01195945.1_pt1 | contig 16448 bp, 17 predicted proteins | sample 811161 | NCBI WGS metagenome assembly MDTB01 (sample SAMN05326650, study PRJNA326480) | marine metagenome | isolation source: seawater | place: Mediterranean Sea | collected 2009 | reverse complement strand
CGAACGAACACGTTGGTCGCCGCCACCGTGAACGTCGAGCCGGGAGCGACGAGATTTTCGTCGCAGGTCACCCATGCCACCTCACCGACCACCTCGACGGTGTCGTTGGTGATGATGAATTGATTTCGTCCCGGCCCCTCGAGAATTCGGCGCCACGATGTCTCGACCTCGGCCCAGCCTCGCAGGATCGGCCAGCCCGGGTGCGTGCACGCCACCCGATCGGAGTGCTCCCAGACTGCCTGCATGGCTGCGAGGTTGCGGGACTCGTGGGCGTCGTAGAACGCCGCGTTGGCCGCCAGCACTGTGTGCGCGTCGTTCACCGGTTCAGCCGGCGGGGTCGGCGTCGACGATCACGAACATAAGGTCGCAGCTCACGGCGAGTTCGCCGTTGACGATTGCCCTACCGCTTCCCTTGCCGGCTCGTGCCGACAACCGACCCATCTCGACCGTGAGTTCGAGCGTGTCGCCCGGGCCTACCTGGCGGCGGAACCGAGCCGAATCGAGTCCTCCGAAGAGCGGAAGCTTGCCGGCGAAGCGCTCATCGGAAAGCAGCGCGAACGCGCCCACCTGAGCGATTGCTTCGCACATCAGCACACCGGGCAACGTCGGTCGCCCCGGAAAGTGACCCGAGAAGAAGGCTTCGTCACCGGTCAGTGTCCAGGTACCAACGGCCTTCGTACCGGGGTCGAGCTCGGTGATTTCGTCGACGAAGAGGAAGGGAGGCCGGTGGGGCAGGACCTCGTCGGGACATGGAATGCTCATGCGTCCTCGAGTGCGGCGAGCAGCTTCTCCGGGGTCGCCTTCGGGCTGATCTTGTACCACGCGTGCTCGATCTTGCCGTTCGCACCAATCAGGAACGCCGAGCGGATGATCCCCTCGTACTCCCTGCCGTAGAGCTTCTTGGGACCCCACGTACCGAACGAGTCGGCGGTGGCGTGATCCGGGTCGGAAAGCAACGGAAAACCCAACTCGTGCTTGGCATCCCACGCAGCCTGGGCCTTCGGAAGGTCGGGAGAGACACCGAGAATGACGGTGTCGCCGATCTCGCCGGCAAGGTCGCGCAGGCCGCATGCTTGGGTCGTACAACCCCCGGTGTTGGCCTTCGGATAGAAGAACAGCAGCACCCGGCGCCCCTTGTAGGTGCTCAGTCGGTGCTTGGCGCCGTGTTGGTCGGCGAGATGGAATGCCGGTGCACGGTCACCGGCGGCGAGACGAACGGGATCGGTCATCGCCGCAACCTAGACCGGAAAAGCCGCTCGGACGCGCAACGGGGACGGCCGCTCGGCCGTCCCCGTCTGCGATTTCGCGGGAGCGAGGCTCAGCTCTTGCCGGCGGCCTTGAGCTTCGAGCCGGCGGTCACCTTGGCACGGGTGCCGGCCGGGACGTGGATCGCTTCGCCGGTCTGCGGGTTGCGGCCGGTGCGGGCCGAGGTGTTAGCCTTCTCGACCTTGAGCCACCCGGTGATCGACACCTGGTTGCCCTTGCCGATTTCGGCCGCAATGGTCTCGAACATCGCGTCGAGCGCCGCGCCGGCATCCTTCTGGGAAATGCCGGCCGAATCGGCCATCGCTGCGACGAGTTCGCCCTTGTTCATGATTGCTACTCCTTGCTTTGTTCCACGGCAATCGCGGAGACTGGGTTACACGCGAGTCGAAATCGCGCCGTGAGTCAAGCATTTCCGCCTGTCCCTGGATCTACTTTGCCGCAGAATGACGCGGAAGTCATGGATCCCCGGCGCCACTGGAGTCAAATGACAACCGATCGGGTGAGGCCGGGCGGGGCGCTCACACGCCGCCGTCGGGCTCCTCGGTGTTGCGCATGAAGTCGGCTGAGCGCACGAAGTACTCGATCATCGCGGAGCGCATCGGCTCGGCCGGCGGATCCCCTTCGAGCGCAGTGATCATGCAGCGCAGCCACGCGTCGCGGGCCGCAAGGTCGACTCGATACGGGTTGTGGCGCATCCGCAACCGAGGATGCCCACGCTCGTCGGAGTAGGTCGTGGGCCCGCCCCAGTACTGCATCAAGAACAGCCGGAGCCGTTCCTCTGCGCCGGACAAATCACGGGGATACATAGGCCGCAGCAGTTCGTCGGTGGCGACCTCGCCGTAGAACCGCTCGACGAGGGCGGTGAAGTAGGGCTCACCGCCGACGGCTTCGTACAGGGTCACCTCTTCTCGCACTCGGTCGACGCTAGCCCGCTGCTCCTGGTTGGCCGACAACACCGTTCGCTACGCTCCCGTTCGTGCCTGACCTCTCGACAAGCGACCCGCTGCAGCAGCGGAAAAACCGTCTCCGATGACGGCATCGATCGGACGGGCCCGAGCTCGGATTGGACTCCTCGGTAATCCTGGTGACCTCTACGGCGGGAAAGTCCTCGCCGCCACGATCGACACGTTCGAGACGGTCGCGACGGTGACCGACACCGTCTCCTCCGCCCCGGCGTCCTTCCAACCCGACGTTGCAGATCTGCAGCGACTCGCGGTCGCCCGAGTGGCTCCCTCGAAAGGGGCGATCGCGCTCGGATTGACGACCGACGTCCCCTTGCGGTCGGGCCTCAGCGGTTCGAGCGCCATCCTGCTCGCAACGCTGCGAGCGCTCGACGCCCATCTCGACCTCGGCCTCGCGCCGCTCGAGATGGCACAGATCGCTTGGGACATCGAACGCGAGGACCTCGGTCTCGTCGCCGGCCCCCAGGATCGCGTCATTCAGGCCCTCGGAGGCCTCCAGTACATGGACTTCTCCGGCCCCGACGACATCGGCGTCCACGAGTCTCTCGATCCGGATCTCCTACCGCCGTTGCTGGTCGCATGGCCAAAGGAACCCGGCACGCCCTCAGGCGACGTCCATCGAGCGCTCTGGGAGCGCTGGAGCGCCGGCGACTCGGCATTGCGCCAGTCGCTCGCCGGATTCGCCGAGATCGCCGACACAGGCCGTCAGGCACTCCTCGACCGCAACCCAACGACGTTCTGCGATGCAGTCGATGCCAACTTCAATCTGCGGCGCTCGATCTTCACGCTCGACGACGAGCAAGCGACCCTCGTCACGGCCGCACGAGCAGCGGGCGCTGCGGCGAAATTCTGTGGCTCCGGCGGCGCGATCGTGGCGGTTCCGAGACCGGGAACCTCCCTCGACGCCGTTGCCGATTCGCTTGAATCAGGGGCGTCAGTCTGCCGCCGAGTTCGCGCCTCGATCACCCCGTAGGAACGCGTCACGGGCTTCGTCGCCGTGACCCTGCAGGTTGAGTTCGTAGGTGAACCCCTGCTCGAAGCGGTACGAGTTCATCGGGGCGTCATCGATGCCGAGCAGTGATGCCTTTGCCGCTCGGATCACCGGGGCGGACTTCGAGGCGATCACACCAGCGATCTCACGGGCGCGATCCATCAATTCGCCAGCGGGGACGACATCGAGCACGGTGCCCCACTCGTGGAGTTGCTCGGCCGAGACCGGCGCACAGCTGTAGAGCATCCAGCGAAGGTGCTTCTCCGGCACCAGACGACCGAGGTGGGTGGCGGCGCCAAGGGCCCCGTTGTCGACTTCTGGCAGTCCGAACTTCACGCCCTCGGCGGCGAGCACGATGTCGGCGGAGCCCGCCAACCCGATGCCGGTGCCGAGACAGAAATCGTTGACGGCGCACACGACCGGCACCGCGCATTCGTAGACGGCTCGAAAAGCCTCGGCGCACGCCCGGTTGACTCCCAGGATCCCCTCGTGGCCCGGCATCGATTGCATTTCCTTGATGTCGACGCCAGCGCAGAAGCCGCGACCAGTCGCGGTGAGAATCACGGCCGTGATCTCGGAGCGATGCTTCACCCCGTCGAGCATCTCGGCGATCGCCTGGGTGTCCGCGATCGGGAGCGCGTTGACCTTCGGGTTGTCCATGACCAGCTCGAGGACTCCCTCGGCGGTGACCGATTGGTGGATCGTCATCGGCGCACCAACACTGACGAACCGTGGCCGAATAGGCCCTGGTTGGCGGAGATGCCGACGCGGGCGCCCTCGACCTGGCGTTTGCCAGCCTCGCCCCGAAGCTGCCAGGTGAGCTCGCACACCTGGGCGATCGCCTGGGCAGGCACGGCCTCACCGAACGCACCCAGGCCACCCGACGGATTGACCGGAAGGCGGCCGCCAATCTCGGTGACACCGTCGCGAAGGAGCTTTTCCGCCTCGCCCTCGGCGCAGAAGCCGAGCTGCTCGTACCAGTCAAGCTCGAGGCTCGATGACAAGTCGTAGACCTCGGCGACATCGACGTCGTCAGGGCCGAGACCGGACTCCTCGTACACCTTGTCGCCGATCGACTGCTTGAAGCCCCGCAACGGTTCGGGCGTGGCACCCGCCGAGTCGGTGGCCATGTAGGGCAGGTCGATCACGGTGTCGGGATAGACAGGTGTGACCGTGGACAGACCGGCGACTCGCACGGGATCAGTGTGGCCGTGGGCTCTGGCGTACTTCATCGAGCAGACCACGAGAGCGGCACCGCCGTCAGAGGTTGCGCAGATGTCGAGCAACCGGAGCGGATCGGAGACGACCGGCGAGTTCATCACATCGTCGATGTCGTATTCCTTGGTGAAGCGAGCCAACCCGTTGTACACGGCGTGGCGCGAGTTCTTGACCTTCACCCGGGCGAAATCCTCCTGGGTGGCGCCGAACAGATCCATGCGGCGACGGGCGTTGAGACCGAAGTACACCGGGTTGGTGGCGCCGACGAGCTTGAAGCGCAGCCAGTCGGTGTCGTCCGGACGATCGCCCTCATTGGGCTTCAGGAAGCCCTTCGGTGTGGTGTCGGCGCCGATGATCAGCGCAACGTCGGTGACGCCGGACAGAATCTGGCCGCGAGCGACCTGCAGGGCGGTGACGCCCGAGGCGCACGCCGCGTAGCTCGACGCCACCTGCGCCCCGTTGAAACCGAGCGCTCGCGCGAACGTGGCACCGGCGACATAGCCGGGGTACCCGTTTCGCACCGTGATCGCGCCGGAGATGTAGCCGACGTCGTTCCAGTCGACTTGGGCTTCGTCGAGCGCCTTGCGAGCAGCAACCGTGCCGTACTCAACGAAGTTGCGGCCCCATTTGCCCCAGGGGTGCATCCCGACGCCGATGATCGCGAGTTCGTCCATGATCAGTTCCCCTCACCTGCGGCGTCAGTCGTGGCGGCGCCTCGAGGGCGCCACTTCCACACGGTGTACTCGTGCTCGTCGTCTTCGTTGAGCACGTCGATGTAGAGCTCCATCTCCATGCCGATCTCGAGATCGTCAGGGGTGATGCCTTGTGTGCATTGCCCCAGCACGACCATCTGCTCCCGCTCGAGCTTTACCGCTGCGATGGTGATCGGCTCGTAGGGGTCAGTGTTGGCGACGAACGGAGGTGGCGGCGCATAGGAGCTCGTGGTGTAGCTCCAGACCGTGCCGGTGTTCGACAGCAGCACCTCTTCGAGTTCGGCGCCGACGGCGGCCGGATCACCGCCCGCCATGCCGGGCAGGTGAGCAGGAAAAAAGTAGGAGTCTCGGTCGGGAGTCTTCGCCCCGATCAGGTGGGCGACGCCGTCGACCTCGGTGAAGAGGCCGTCGACGGCGGGTACACGAGTCTTCGTCACGCACGAGACGGTACCGCGAGCATTGGGTCCACCGTGAACCAGCGAGTTACCGTCCTCTCATGACTGCAGAACGTTCGGTATCCGGGTGGGACGACTACCCCGTCCATCAGACCTCGGAGTTCATCCGCCACGTCGCCACGTCCGACCGGAACTTTTACGACCGCTACTACTTCAACCTGCACCCGTCATCCGACGAGTACTTCGCGATCTTCGGGATCGGGCAATACCCCAACCTGGGCACGACCGACGCGTTTCTCGCGGTCACCAAGGACGGCACCCAGCGCATCATGCGGACCTCGAAGCCGCTCGAGGACCGCATGGACATCTCGGTCGGCCCCATGCGGGTGGAGATCATCGAGCCGCTCGAGAAGCTCCGGGTGATCGTCGAACCGAACGACGCCGACATCGCCATGGACGTCACCTGGACGGCATCGATCCCCGCCTTCGAGGAACCCCGCCAGTATCTGCGCAGCAGGGGCACGGTGGTCTTCGACACCCAGCGGTTCGCGCAGATGGGCCGCTGGGAGGGCACGCTCACCGTCGCCGGCGAGGACATAGCCGTCACGCCTGACCGTTGCGGTGGCAGTCGCGATCGTTCCTGGGGAGTGCGCCCTGTCGGCGAGAAGCAGCCCGACGGCATCCGGCAGTCGATCTCGGTCATGCCGGGCATGTGGAACTACATGCCGATCGATTTCGGCGACCACTCGATCGTCTACATGTGTCACCAGCGCCCCGACGGGGTTCGTCCCCTCGAAGAGGCCGTCCGCGTTTGGGCCGACCCAGACCGGCCGGTCGAGTGGCTCGGAACTCCCGAGTGGGATCACGACATGATCTCCGGCACCCGTCTGCTCTCGGGAAGCCGCATCACGATGCCCGATGCGCCCGAGGGCCCGATCACGATCGCCGCCAAGCCGCTCGTCACCAACTTCATCTCGATCGGCACCGGCTACGGCTTCGAAGAGGACTGGCGCCACGGCATGTGGCAAGGCGACGACGAGGTAGTGCAAGCGCTCACCTACCACGTCGACGAGATCCGGGGCCTCGCCCAGTACGGCGTCGTCGATTCGGTCGGCGAGTTCACCTATGGGGATCAGGTCGGGTACGGCCTCTACGAGCACGGGTTCTTCGGGCCGTTCCCGGCGATGAACCTGCACGACCGCGGTGACCTCCACCCCTGAGTGACAACTACCCTCGCCATCCGATGGCCGAGTCGTCACTCCCACCCCCACCACCTCCTCCGCTGAATCCCGCCGGGGGCGCGAGCGAGTGGAAGGACCAGGGTCGGCCACCGCTGATCCCGTTCCCGCCGTCCGCCCGGTGGGGTCTCGGTGACGCGCTTGCCAGCTTCGGGGTCTTCGTCGTGGCCTCGATCGTGCTGGTCGGGATCATGGCACTGGTCGCTCCCGACGCAGCCCTGAACTCGCCGTGGCTCCCACTTCTCGTCGCCGGCCCCCAGATCGCTCAGGGCGCCTTCGTCTGGTGGGCCGCGAGGTGCAAGGGCACCGGGATCGACCGCGATTACGGGATGGTCGTTCGGAAGATCGATTGGCTCATCGGGCCCGTGTTGGTGGTCGGCGGCTTTCTGGCGGTCGCCGGCGTTGTCGCTGCAATGAACGAGCTGGGTGCCGAGACACCAACGGCAAGCGTTGCGGAACTCCTCGAAGACGCCGCAGACGAAGGCCTCGACGATTCGCCGGAAGGATCGGACGGGCTCGTCAAGGTCGCGGACACGTCGGGCCTGACGATCTGGATCGTCTTCGTCGCCGTGTTCGCCGCCACCGCCGTCCCGGTGATCGAGGAACTCGTTTACCGGGGCCTGTGGTGGAGCGCCCTGCTGAAGCGGGGAATGTCGGAATGGTGGGTGTTGCTCATCACCTCCGCCGCATTCGCAGCGGCCCACTTTGAACCGAGCCGGTTCCCCGTGCTGTTCACCCTGGGCATCGCGCTCGGCATGGGACGACTCCTCACCGGACGCATCGGCGCCTCGATCATCACCCACGCCCTGATCAACGGCCTCGGCATGGTGGCGCTCCTGACGACGGTGTAGCCGGTGGGACGGCAGCCCTACGCCCGGCTGACAAGACCATCGAGTTCTTGCTCACTCGCTGCCGCCCCCGTAGCGTCTGTCCCGCCGACGCGATGCCGAGGGGGCGACATGGAGTTCGGGCTGTTCTTCAACGGGTACCTGCCGGGGCCCGCAGCACACGATCCCGATTCTGAGCATCTGATGCTCATGCGCGAAGCCAAGTACGCCGTGCTCGGTGATCGCCACAACTGGAAGTACGCCTGGTTCGGCGAACACCACGGACTCACCGAATACAGCCATATGTCCGCGCCGTATCCGGTGATGGGTTACGTCGCCGGACGGACCAACCAGATCCATGTCGGCTCGGCCATCACCTCATTCCCGACGAGTAAGGACCACCCGGTTCGCATCGCCGAACGAGCGGCGATGATGGACCACCTTTCCGAGGGCCGGTTCGAGTTCGGCACCGGTCGGGGCGCCGGCAGCCACGAGGTCCGGACATTCAACGGCACCGAACTCACCGAGACCAAGGCCATGTGGGACGAGGTCATTCGCGAGATCCCGCGCATGTGGGAGCAAAAGGACTACGAGCACCATGGTGAGGCGTTCTCGGTGCCAACGCCTCACAACATCCTCCCGAAGCCCTACGGCGAGGGCCATCCCCCGATGTGGGTGGCGTGCGGCAATCCCGCTACCTACGCAAAGGCCGGCGCCATGGGCCTCGGCGCGATCGCCTTCAACTTCGAACCGATCCATAACTTGAAGGGGCGGGTTGACGCCTACCTCGAAGCGGCCGAGAACGTCAGCGACCCGGTCGGTCAGTTCCAGAACCACAACGTGATGATGACCAACGCCGTCATCTGCCTCGAGGACCGCGAGGAAGCGCGAGCCATGGCGAAACGCAACCTTCGCGGCTACCGGGTCACGATGGTGAACCTCTACCACGACTCGATGCCGCAGAGCCCCGACGCCATCGTGTGGCCGAACGCCCGAGCGCACGCCGAACTCGACGACGCCGCCCTCGACTGGGCGATCGCCGAGGGCTACATGCTGTGCGGAAACCCTGAAGAAGTGTGCGAGCAGCTTCAGGCCTACCAGGACGTCGGCTGCACCCAGGTCACGTTCGGCACCCCCGACGAAGGCTTCGCGCACGAGCAGGTGCTGGAGATGATCGAGGTCTTTGGCCAGCAGGTGATCCCCGAGTTCGACACCGACCCGGAGCATTCGACCACGAAGTATCGCCGGCAGGCCCAGCGCCGGTTCCCGACGTTCAACAGCCTGGTTGACCCGATCGTCGACCAGGCCACCCCACCGGAGTTCGCGATCTCGATCTGACGCTCAGTCCGGCGTCTCGAACTCGCCGACGAGCACCTGAGCGTCGCCGAGCGGCCCCGAGGGCATCAGGAAGTGCTGGTAGTACTTCGTGAACCGACCCTGGAGGTTGGCGTCGATCTGGTCTTGGTCGTAGTCCAGCGTGAAGAAGCTGGGAACGCCGAGTCGCTCGGCCGCCTCTTTGGCCCGGTCGGCATCGGCAACGGCCCACACCACGCCGATGAGGCCTTCCCCCTTGGTGTCGAGGATCGCGTCGACATGACTTCCCGCTCCCTCGATCGGGGCGACGAGTTCGATTCCACCGTCCCACGACATCAGCACCTGCACGCCGAACGCGCTCGCCTCCTCATCGTTGGCGGAGTGGAATGTGCAGTGGAGGAGCTCCTCGTAGAACGCCCGACCGGCTTCGAGATCGCGAACGGCCATCACGACTCGGTTCACACCCTGCTGTTTCATCGTTCCACTCCCCCGTCGGACATGACGTCACGCTGCCAGATCGGCGCGTAGGGTGCCAGCGTGCTCCCTCATCGTCTCCGCTCATTGCTGTTCGCCCCGGCCGTCCGGCCCGACCTCCTGCGGAAGATGCCGCGCACCGGCGCCGACGCAATCGTGATCGACCTGGAAGATGCCACCCCGCCCGATACCAAGGACACCGCTCGGGCCGAGATGCGCTCGGCGGTCGCCGACCTGGCCGGGCAGCTCCCCATCCTGGTTCGGGTCAACGACGACACGACACCATGGCACGACGATGATCTCGACAGCCTCCCGACCGAAGGGCTCGCCGGCATCGTCGTACCCAAGATCGAGACCATCGCCAGACTCGACTCGCTCACTGAGCGGCTGGCCGACCACGGACTCGACATGCCGGTCATCGGTGGGGTCGAGACTGCCCTCGGCGTTGCTGACGCTCGGTCCCTCCTTGCCCACGACGTGATCAGCGCCGGCTACTTCGGCGCCGAGGACTTCATCGCCGACCTGGGCGGGGTGCGCACAGCCTCCAACGATGAGGTCGGCTACGCCCGAGCCCAGATTGCCCTCGCGGGCCGTCTTGCCGAGGTCACGGTGATCGACCAGATCGTCGCCGACTTCACCGACGATGGCCGTTGCCGCCGAGAGTGTCTCGAGGCGCGCGCGATGGGTTACAGCGGCAAGCTCTGCATTCACCCAGCGCAGGTCGCGATCGCCAACGAGGCCTTTCTCCCGTCGAGTGAAGAGATCGACCGGGCCCGTTCGCTCCTCGAGGCGTACGACGACGCCAAGGCACAGGGTGTGGCGTCGGTCGCGTTCGAAGGTCAGATGGTCGACGAGCCGGTCGCAGTGCAGGCGCGCCGCGTGCTCGCCCAGGCCGACGACTGATCAGCTGCCGTCGGGGCGGCGCAGCATGAGTGCGTTTCGCACGGTGCGGCACACGAGCACGTCATCCTGGTTGAACACCCGGTGTTCCAACATGACCACGCCCTGGTTCGGCCGAGACGACGACGCCCGGCGCTTCAGGACCTCGGTCTCAACTCGGATGGTGTCGCCGTGGAAAACCGGTGCCGGGAAGATGCTCTCCTCGAAACCCAGATTGGCCACCGTGGTCCCGAGGGTCGTCTCGTGCACGGAAATACCGACCGCCAGGCTGAGCGTCAGCAGCGAGTTCACGAGCGGTTTTCCAAACTCGGTCTCCTTGGCGGCGTAGTCGGCGTCGAGATGCAGCCACGCCGGGTTCATCGTCATCGTGGTGAAGCCCACGTTGTCAGCTTCGGTGATCGTGCGACGGATGACGTGATGGATGACGAGGCCCTCGGTCAACTCCTCGAACCACTTCCCAGAGACAGGGCGATCGGTCATGACCAGACCCTAGCCCCGCTGCTCCACGCGCCGATGCCTGCGCCGGCAGCGTGGAGCCGGGCATCGCCATCGGACTGATGTTCGTCGCCCTGTATCGGTCGGCCTAGCCTGCGCCCATGCGCACGCACGACCTCGTCATCATCGGCGCGGGATCTGGTAACTCGATCATCGGTCCGGAGCACGACAACCTCGATATCGCCATGGTCGAGCGAAGTCTTTTCGGCGGCACCTGCATGAACGTGGGTTGCATCCCGTCGAAGATGCTCGTGTACGCCGCGGAGATCGCCGAACTCGCCGCCCACAGCGGCCCGCGGCTTGGCGTGCACACCACCTTCGAAGGAGCCAACTGGGCGGCGATCCGCGACCGGATCTTCGACCGTATCGATCCGATTGCCGCCGCCGGCGAGGACTACCGCAAGGGCCTCGACAATGTCACCGTCTACCAGGACTCGGCGACCTTCGTCGGCCCCAAGGAGATCCGGGTCGGTGACGACGTCATCACGGCCAAGAAAATCGTGATCGCGGCGGGCGCACGGGCCTTCATTCCGCCGATCCCGGGGCTCGACGAAGTCGGCTACCGCACCTCCGACACGATCATGCGGGTCGACGAGCTGCCGAAGCGGCTGGCCGTGCTCGGCGGCGGCTACATCGCCACGGAGCTCGGCAATGTGTTCGGCCTGCTCGGCTCGGAAGTCACCTTCATCGTTCGAAGCGATGCCATGCTCCGCAACGAGGACGAGGCGATTTCCGCTGCCTTCACCGAGGCGTACTGTCAGAAGTTCGACACCCGGTTCATGACCGACGTGACCTCGGCTCGCACCGAGGGCGATGACATCGTGCTCGAACTGTTCCCCGACGGAGAGGAACTTCGGGTCGATGCCGTTCTCGTTGCGACGGGCCGGGTCCCCAACGGCGATCAGCTCCGACTCGCCGAGCACGGCTACGAGATGGACGACGCCGGTTACGTCGTGACGGACACCCACCTCCGCACCACCATCGATGGCGTCTTCGCCCTCGGCGACGTCACAAATCCGGTGCAGCTCAAGCACGTGGCCAACCACGAGGCACGAGTCATCGCCCACAACCTGTCGAACCCTGATTCGATGGTCGAGGTCAACCACGAGTTCATTCCTCACGCCGTCTTCGGGCACCCGCAGGTGGCATCGGTCGGTATGACCGAGCGCCAGGCCGTCGCGGCCGGCAGGAGCTACAAAGCGCACGTCCAGCAGTACAGCTCTGCTGCGTACGGCTGGGCGATGGAAGACACCACGAGCATCGTGAAGCTGGTGATGGACACCCAGACCCGCACACTGCTCGGGGCCCACATCTGCGGACCACAGGCATCGACCCTGATCCAGCAACTGATTCAGGGGATGGTGTTCGGCCGCACGGTCGATGAGATGAGCCGGGGGCAGTACTACATCCATCCGGCGCTGCCAGAGGTCATCGAGCAGGCTCTACTCGAGTTGTGAGCCTCAGGAGATGCCGGAGAGCTCCTCGGCGGTCTTCTTGGCCCAGGCGTAGTCGGCCTTGCCGTTCGCGCCGCGAAGAACGCTGTCGACCCGCAGAATGCGCTTTGGGGTCTTGTGGGCGGCAATGCGGGTTCGGGCGTGGGCGATGAGGTCGTCGTCGCTGATATCGGCGCCGTCTTCGAAGCTGAGCACGGCGTTGACGGTCTGCCCCCAACGTTCGTCGGGCAAACCGACGACATTGCAGTCGATGACGTCGGGGTGCGACTTCAGAGCCTCCTCGACCTCCTCGGGGTAGATCTTCTCGCCACCGGAGTTGATACTGACCGAACCGCGGCCGAGCAAGGTGATCGTGCCGTCGGTTTCGACAGTCGCGTAATCGCCGGGGATCGAATAGCGCACACCGTTGATCGTTGGGAAGGTTTCGGCGGTCTTCTTCTCGTCCTTGAAGTAGCCGAGTGGCACGACGCCGCGGTTAGCGAGGCGACCTCGCTCTCTGGAACCGGGTTCGACGATGTGGCCGTCATCGGTGATCACAACGGTGGTGTCACCGAGTTCGAACTTGGCGGTCTTGGCCTGGTCGGCATCGCCCTTGGTGAGCTGGCTTCCCTGCCCCGGGCTCTCCGAGGAGCCGAGCGTGTCAAGCAAGGTGAGCTTCTTGTGCTCGAGGAATCGCGTCTTGGACTCCTTCGACCACATGACACCTGAGGACATGATCTGGAACAAGCTAGAGAGGTCGTGGGGGTCCCCCGCCGCCTTCGCCCGATCGAGTTCCTCAAGCATCGGGCGGGAGAATGCCTCGCCGACGATGGCAAGCATGGTCAGTCGGTGATGGGCGACGACCTCCCACAGTTCCTTGGCGTCGAACGAGCGGCCCGGAAGGGTGGCCACGGCACCACCAGTCATCAGGACCTGCAACGACACGATGCCCGACGTGCCGTGCATCAGCGGCGCGCCAGCGAGCACACGGGTCGTGCGGTTGCGTTCGTGAAGTTCGACTGCGTCGGCGATGGCGGCCTCGACCGTGGTGGGCACCGGTTGTCCGAGCGGGCGATAGAAGGCTTCTGCGCTCTTCTGGAGCTCGGCGTGGGGCCACATGACGGCTTTGGGATTGCCCGTCGTGCCGCCGGTGTACAGGAACCAGAGGTCATCACCAGATCGCTCGATACGAGGTGCAGGCTCGTGGGTCGCAAGGAGATCGTCGTAGTGGACAGCGCCGTCGAGCAGCTCGCCACCCCCGACCTGGATCATCAGCTGGAGATCAGGACACCGGTCGCGAACCTCCGCCACACGGTCCGCGAGCGTGACGTCGAAGAAGAGCGCCTTCGCGTCGGCGTTGGTGAGTAGATACGCCAGTTCGTCGGCCAGGTAGCGATAGTTGACGTTGCTCGGCACGGCGCGCTGCTTGAACCCCGCGAATTGCGCCTCTTCGTATTCGAACCCGTTGTAGAGGTAGAGCCCGACCTTGTCATCGTGACCGATCCCGGCGGCGTCGATCGCGGCGGCGATTCGGGCGCTGCGATCCTCGAACTCCCTCCAAGAGTGCGAGTCGAAACCGTGCGCAGCGGCGATCGCATCGGGCACAGCGTCGGCGATCCCTTCCCAGATGCTGGCGAAATTCGGCATTCACGTCCCCCTGCTACGGCCCGGAGCATACGCTGACGTGCAAATGTCCCCCGAACCCGGTTCCCTCAACCCCCAGCAGCGCCGGCACGACCTCGAGCGCATGTCCGAGGACGAACTCGATGTGCTCGTCATCGGCGGCGGTGTCACCGGCGTCGGCTGCGCCCTCGATGCCGCGACCCGCGGCCTCTCCGTCGGTCTTGTGGAGCAGCGCGACCTCGCCTCCGGCACCTCCAGCCGTTCCTCGAAACTCATGCATGGCGGCCTGCGCTACCTCGAGCAGATGGATTTCGCCCTGGTTCACGAGGCGCTCCAAGAGCGCGGTTTGCACACCACCTCGATCGCGCCGCACCTCGTGCGCCCGATCTCCTTCCTCATCCCGCTCCGAGGTCGAATCTGGCAGCGGGCCTACTACGGCGCCGGTGTGCTCCTCTATGACCTCATGGCGTTCGCCCGTGGCAAGAAGTTTCCCCGTCATCGCCACCTGAGCCGCAAGAAGGCGCTTGAGTTGGTACCCGGACTGCAGAAAACCAGTCTGATCGGCGGGATCCTCTACTACGACGCCCAGATCGACGATGCCCGTCACACCGTGGCCGTCGGCCGGACCGCCGCCCATCATGGCGCAGCGATCGCTACCTCCACCCGGGTCGAGTCGCTCCTCAAGGACGGCGACCACGTGGTCGGTGCCGTGGTGCGCGACATCGAGTCCGACGACACCCATGAGATCCGCGCCAAGCGCATTATCAATGCCACCGGCGTTTGGATCGACGACATCCAGGACATGGCGGGCCCGGCCGGCCTACGCGTTCATGCCGCCAAGGGCGTCCACATCGTCGTGCCACGAGATCGGATCGGAGGCGACAGCGGCGTCGTTCTGCGCACACCGTCATCGGTCCTCTTCATCATCCCGTGGGGCGACTATTGGCTGCTCGGCACCACCGACACCACGTGGGATCTCGACCGAGCACACCCGGCCGCTTCATCGAAGGACATCGACTACCTGCTCGAGCAGGCGAACGCAGCGCTCCAGACCCCACTCACCCGCACCGATGTCGTCGGTGTCTACGCCGGTCTTCGTCCGCTCATCGCCGGCGAAGGCGACGACACCACCCAGTTCAGTCGCGAGCATGCTGTCGCCCAGCCCACCGAAGGGCTGATTTCGATCGCAGGTGGCAAATACACGACCTACCGGGTGATGGCCGCCGACGCCGTCGATGCCGCCGTGGCCGATCTCGACCGGCCCGTCGCAGCCTCCAACACCGACGAGGTCCCGTTGATCGGTGCAAATGCCTGGAGCGACACCTGGGAGCTCGCCGCCCCTCGCCTGGCCCGTGAACACAATCTTCCCGAGCACCTGGTCGAACGCCTGCTCTGGCGCCACGGGTCGCGGGTTCCGGCGGTGCTCGCCATCGCCGATGACGAATCCGGTCACGACGAAATCCTTCCCGGCGGGGGTTACCTCGCTGCCGAGGCCATCTATGCCGTGCGGCACGAGGGCGCACTCCATCTTGAGGACGTGCTGGCCCGCCGTATGCGTATCTCCATCGAGACGGTGGATCGCGGTACGGAGATCGCGGAGCGGGTCGCTGCCCTCATCGCTCCGGAGCTGGGTTGGCGTGCCGATGACATCGTCGACGAAGTCCAGGCCTGGAACGATCGCGTCGACGCCGAACTCCTCGCCAACGAGGCGGTCGACGACCGAGCCGCTGATACCGAGCGTCGGAAGGCGGTCGACGGCCGCGGGCTCGTCGAGGCTTAAAACATCGGGCGACGGGCCGAGTCCGGGCCGTACACTGGCAACCATGTCCAGTTCGTTCGGCACGCTTTTCCGTGTCTCCACCTTCGGGGAATCCCACGGCGGCGGCGTCGGTGTCGTCATCGACGGTTGTCCGCCACGCCTGCCGATCGACTTGAGCGAGATCCAATTCGACCTGGATCGTCGCCGTCCCGGCCAGTCGCGACTCGTCACCCAGCGCGACGAAGCCGACCAGGCCGAGATCCTGTCCGGTGTCTTCGAGGGCTACACGACCGGCACGCCGATCGCGATCGTCGTCCGCAACAAGGACCACAACAGCGGCGCCTACGACCACCTTCGCGACATCTACCGCCCTTCCCATGCCGACTTCACCTACGACGCAAAATACGGTTTCCGCAATTGGGCCGGTGGCGGACGCGCCTCAGCCCGCGAGACCATCGGCCGGGTCGCGGCTGCAGCGATCGCCCGGAAGCTCCTGGCGTACGTCGCAGGGATTGAGGTGCTCGGATGGGTCGATCAGGTCGCTGACATCGACGCCTCCGTCGACGGCTCCACCGTCGACCTTGCGCAGGTCGAAGCCGATCCCACCCGCTGCCCCGACCCGGACGCTGCCGCCCGGATGACGGCGGCGATCGAGCAGGCCCGTCGCGACGGCGATTCGCTCGGTGGTGTCGTCAAAGCGGTCGCCCGCAACGTTCCGGCTGGCCTCGGCGAACCGGTCTTCGAGAAGCTCGATGCTGTTCTCGCAGGCGCACTCATGTCGCTTCCGGCGGCGAAGGGTGTCGAGATCGGCAGTGGTTTCGCCGGCACTCGCCTCAGCGG
>MDTB01069671.1_pt1 | contig 16448 bp, 35 predicted proteins | sample 811161 | NCBI WGS metagenome assembly MDTB01 (sample SAMN05326650, study PRJNA326480) | marine metagenome | isolation source: seawater | place: Mediterranean Sea | collected 2009 | reverse complement strand
TGGGATTGAAGTCTTTACCTTGGGCTTTTTCAAATAGTTTAACTTCAGTAAATTCGTAAAGCCTTTTAACTGCATTGTCAATTTCTTCTTGCATCAGCACCGATGATTTTTCAAGTCGATTCCTATCAAAAGGAACTCCATAACTCTCTACATCAAGAAGAAACTCTGTAGCAGGAAGAAGAATATTGCGATAAACATTTTTGAGTTTATCATTTTCTTCTACTTTTGGTAAAAACTTTTCGTAAATGAGAAAAGTACAAACCGCATCCATCGCTGCATAATCTTTCATGACTTCATATGGAATCATATCCCAACTGAAATCACTTTTCAATATCCCTGTGCGTTTACGATAGGCCTCAATCCAATCATACATAGGTTTCTCGTAGTCACCATATGGAGTAAATTTGAGGGCGAGTTGTTTTAGGCCGTGAGTGCCTGGATTCTCATTTAATGTATAATGCATTAGCATTGTATCTTCAAATCTTGGAAACTTAAATCCAAAATGAAATTTAAAGAAAGCAATATCAAACTTACTGTTATGAAAGACTACTCTTTTCTTATTGAATAATTCTTGAAGAAGTTCTTCTCCTTTTTCATCAATACAATCAGTAAGTATGTATGCTCCATGATTTTGTTTGTAAGCTAAACTAATTCCTAGCATGTAGCCGTCTCTAGGGTATAAACTTGTTGTCTCTGAGTCAAGTGCAATAAAATCATTTTCATGTTGAATTGCATCTTCTAAAAACTTATGAAGTTCCTCACTATCTGTAATACCAAAACAATCTTCACTATCTAGTTTTTCTTGTTTAAGTTCTCCAGATATATACTTTACAATGTTATCCCTAGATTCTATCCATGTCTTTTTAGCTTCAGGTTTAAAAGCAAGCATGGCTGGGTTAATTACAGGAAGAAACTTCTCTTCTACTATGCGTCCAGTGTATTCCGTAATGGAATTAATCTTAGTAAAGTATTTGAGAGGCTCAGACCCAACTAGGATTACCCAGTCATACTTGTCGAGCTCAATGTTAATATCAACATCACGCTTTAATACTTTTTTAACCTGTGGATTTGAGCAGAGAACATACTCATCGAATTGAATTTTGTTTTCAAACAATTCAAAGAACTTATTCCTGCTTGGTTTGCTTTCTATTAATGCTACTTTTTTCATATTTATATATTATACCTAATTTTTAACCTTTTGTCAAGAATTATTTTTTCCATCTATTATCTTATCAAAATAATTTAAAATGTTCTCTCTTTGTTTTCGGCACAATGTTTCTGTCCATCCATTGCCTTGAATTTCTCTACAATATGTTCTAAAAATATCAAATTGAGACAATATTTCTTGTTCAATATTATAGCTTTCTTGTCTTGTTAGTAATACTTCTCTTAAAATCTTTTTATTAGGCCATCTATTTGTTGTGCTTTTACTAATACCTATTTTGTCGTCTTTATCTGTAATTTCTACATAATAAAGATAACAAGGACTTTCTGGGTCTTCAATACAAAAATAACAATCATTCTGTAAACTAGATAGACTCTTTTTTGTTATATGTCCTTTATTGCATTTTACTGTTGCACTTCCAAAATAATATTCTGGCCATTTTAATACTGTTAGATTTTTATTTACTTCTGGTTTAGAATATGAATGATTTTCATGTCTTTTACCCCATCTTATTTGTGCGTATTGTCTAACTGTGCTATATCTTTTTCTACTTCCTTCTATTGATTGTAAAGTATCTAAAAGAACCGTCCATGCTTTTTGTCTTTCGGGGTCTCCTTGAGACTTTCCTCCACTTCCTGGATTGTATTCATAAAAGTCTTTTATTAAATTTTTCGATTCTTCTGAGTAACCTTTCTTATTATTATTAAAAGCATCAATAAACTTATTCAATCCTCCTGTATAAAGAATATCTCTAAACTGTTGCTTTACATTTTCTAATTTTACATTGGTATTATATTTTTCGTTTAATAAATCTGCAGTAGTTTGATAAGCTTCTTGTCCTCTAGGATTAATATTCCATAAGTCAACAAACATTTCTTCTGTCCACTTTAGATTAGCCATATAACTTTTCCTTTAATTTAAGAACTGAAAGCTCACTAAGGTCACCTGCATCTCCAAGATCAGGCGGAATTTTTACATGATAGTATTTTAATTCTACTTTATCGCAAAGTTCTTTTACTAGCTCAGTTGCTTTCTGTCCTGCTTCGTCTGGGTCGAAAAATATATCAATTTGTTCTACTCCTTTCATTTTAAGTAACTGCAACTTTTCAGGAGTAATATTTGATATTCCAAAACTACATAAAGCATTTGTTAATCCTTTATCATGCAAATTTATTACATCAAAAATACCCTCTACTAGAAGTATACGACCTTTTATAGGTTCGACATCTAAAGGGTATAAAGGTAGTTTGACTTTTGGAGGATAAAATATATACTTTGGTTGATCTTTTATGTGTGAGTTTATGCGTAACCTACCATTGAAGGCCACAATCTTTCCTGTTATGTCTCTTATAGGAAAGATTATTCTGTCCTTAAAAGGACTATTAACACTTACAAACGCTTCAAATGCTTTGTAAGTTTCTTGTTTTATATTTCTTTCTGTGCCTGTATACGGCATGATATCACTAGGCATTTGTAAGCCTATTGATTCTGACCTTTTGCGGTCTATTGTTTGTTTTACTCTTTCTCTTTTTATATCTAAAAAATTACTTGGCTTATCAAATAATTTAAAAATATTACCTTTAAAACCGCAGGAAAAACAATTGTATACTCCTGTAATTTTGTCTATTCTCATACTAGGATTGGAGTCATCATGCTCAGGGTTTAGGCAGGATACAATATAATCTGCAGGAGAAACTTTAAATCGTATTTTTTCTTCTACTAATAATTCTTCAACTGTCATTCCTGATAAACTTTTCCTCTGTCTTTTATTAGAAATCCATTAAGGTGGTCAAGTTCGTGCTGTATTACTCTTGCCTCAAATCCTTTGAATTTTCTTTTTATTTCTTTTCCTTCTAAATCTGTGTATTTTATGGTGATAGTGTGAGAACGTCTTACTCTTACATGCGCTCCAGGGCAACTTAAACACCCTTCCCAATCTACTTTTGAATAGGTACTTTTATCTATTATTTTTGGGTTTATAAAAACTTGTGCTGGATTACCCGCTAAAAATACTCTATGTGCTTTTCCTATTTGAATAGCAGAAATTCCTATACCATCTAATTTTTTCATGGCATCTTCCATATCTTTTAACATCTTTGGGTCTACTTTAGTAACTTCCTTAGACATTTGTCTTAGTATTTTTTCATCGGTTATAATCAACTCTATCTCCTTTAATGTATGTTATCGTCTCCATACTCTAGTTCCATTTCAGCTTCATAAATAAATCTAAAATTTTCTAAAGTAGGAATTTCTACTTGAAACTCACTATTAAGATTGTGTTCGTGTAGTTTTCTTACATATTGAATATATGCTGTTTGTAATTGTTTTTCTGTATATAATATCATAAGTCTTGTGCTTCTTCTCCTTCATTGCCCAACCCTAAATCTTCTTTCATTTTTTCTTTTTCTGCAGGAGTTAGAGCTGTTGCTGGGCCTATTTTTAATGATTTCCAATTAACTTCACTTGAAAATCCTTTTACTTCATTATTTCTCATCTTAGTACAATTAAATGTCATACACTTATCTTGTGGTTCCCATGTTTCAAGGGAATAAGCAGCATCTGCTGCATCTAATATACCTTTTGCAAATCTAGCCTCTCCACTAGAATCGGTTTGATAAGGTGCAAAAACTAAAGTCTCATATTCTTGAGCATAAGACTTTAGTTTTTTGCTTATTTCAATTTGCTCCTGCCAATCATATTGACTATTTCGTCCTGGAGCATTGTGACGACGAACCTGGTTCAGATAATCTATAATTACGATACCAATGTCTGAACGACTAACCCTCTTATCGAGTTCGCTTTGAATTTTTGAGAGAGTGAGGGCTGGATCATAAATTACATCTAGTTGTTTATCTTCATTTAGAGGATTCTTTGTTAATTTTCTATGAAAGTCATCAAAGTCTCTATGTTTTTCATACTCTCGTAGTAGCTCTTCTCCACCTTGAAAACGATTTGCCCACCAACCTGCAACTAAGTTCCATTCTTCAGTATTCATGCTTTTATCACGAATATTAGTAAATGTAACTCCTGTTCCTATAGAACACATTCTTTGCAAGATTGAACGACTATCCATTTCAATAGTAAAATAAATTGCAGTCCTACCAGAGTCATAAACATTAACAGCTAAGTTACAAGATGTTAATGATTTACCTGAACCACGTCGTCCACCAACAAGAACTAAATCTTTTGGTGAAAACTTGACGCTTGCGTCATATTCTGTATTAAGTCCTAAAGGTAAATATTTTGCTCTTTGTTCATCATCTTCAAAAAGTGTGATTGTTTGCATACTTTCTGATGGAGGAGTAACATCGACCTTATCACTTACATTTAAAACTATTTCTTGTAATTGTTCAATATTTTCTTCTGCACTAGCCATAGTAATAGTTTTATCAACATATTTATCAAGTTCATCTAAAATTTCTGTTTGAGTATATTCATTCTTTAGATAGTCAAGTAACATATCTGCATCTACTTCAACATCAATTGACTCTATGGCTGAGATTTTTTCTTGTATTTTTTGGTCTCTTTGACCAGTTTTTAATTCTTCAAATGTTGGGAGAGATTGATAAATATCTACGTGCTTTTCCAAGACGCTAAAAATTCCTCGGTACTCGGAAGGTAAATAAATATCCTTCACTTGAGCCCAAGTGTCTAGGTCTTGTTGTATAACTACTTGTTTTAGTAGCGCACTAGCAATATTCATAACTCTCTCTCAAAAAAGGGGAGCATTGCGCTCCCCTGCTGAATATTACTATTTAGACTATTTCTTTTCTAGCTGCTCCATTGTAATCAGCACATTGTAAACCTCTTCTGGTTAACATTGTTTTAACGCCTCTTACAGTCTTGCCGATTTCATCAGCAATTTCTTGAACAGTCATATCAGTAATCTCAAGGTCAGCTAAAACATCAGCTTTGCTTGAACCTTTTGTGTGTTCCTGCTTAGGAATAGCATTGATGTCACCACTTCTTAGTAATGATAATGCTTTACCTCTGATTGAGTTTACAGACTTATCTAAAGCTTCTGCGATAGCTTCTACAAAAGCGCCATCGTTAACCATTGATATGAATGTTTGCTCTTCTTCAGGAGTATAAGTTCTAACACTTTCAACTTTAGGAGCAGGTTTAACATGCTCTGTAAGTTCCATAGAAAGAATTTTTCCTTGAATTGATTTTGCTGAAAAAGCTCCACCTTCAAAGTTAGATGCGATTTCTGCATATGTGTATACTCCGCTGTTGTCTTGAACGAAGTTTGATAGAGTTGCTTCTTGCTCTTCTGAAAAAGACTTAGAAGCTGAAGCAGAAGCTAGTTCTACATCAAAACCCATTTTTCTTAGCTTAGATGAAACACTTCTTGTAGAAGTTTCTAATTCATCAGCAGCATCTGCAACCATTGCCTGTGATACAGGGCTTGAATCACCAACGAAGTCCACTAGTTGCTGTGTTCTTTCGTCTGTCCATTTTGGTAATGCCATTTTTTAATTTTCCTCAATTAAATTTTTTATGTTATTATAAATTTTTATTCCCATACTTTGGGCTTTATTAGTTTTTGACGATTCTATTCCACTTTCATTTAATAAAATCGTAACATCTTTTGTAAGATTATCTTTTGTCTCAAATCCATGACTTTGTAAAACTTTTTGAGCTGCTGCTTTACTTGGGTAGCTCTTTAGTTTACCTGTTATACAAACTATACCTTTAATATAGCTGACTTTAGATGTTTTCTCACAAGAGAAAGAAAAAGGTAAATCATTGTATTGATTAACATAGAATATTTCATCTAACCATTTGGTAAGATTCGACGCCGCTTTAGGACCAAGACCACTATCCATACATTTTTGGTAGGTTATCTCATCAATATTCGAGATTTGTCTCGTTAACTTATTGGTAGCGCTTCGTCCTATCAGCGGTATCGAAAAAGCTGGAAGGAGAGTTGTTAAGTCTGCGTCTTTCGACTTTTCTATTTCAGCAAACAACTTCTCTCCAAGCTTTTCCGAATCTAGTAATAATACTATTTCCTCTTTAGTGAAAGAGTATATGTCATGATAGTCCTGAATATCTAGTTTTTCAAGAGTTGCTTTTCCTAATCCTTTAATCTTTAAAGTTTTAGCAAAATGTTCAACTCTTTTAGAACTTTTAGCAGGACAATCTGAATTTCTACAAAACAATTGGTCGTTCACAATATCAAGTGCTGTGTTACAAGCGGGACAATGTGTCGGTATAATTATTTCTCTCAAATTCTGACTCTCTTTCATTTTTATAAATATATTATATCAAAAGAATAAGCATGTGTCAAGATTTATTTTTTGGGAAGTCCCGTAAAATAAGGGACGAAATTTTGAAACACTCTGTGTGTCCACCAAATTTTTGTAGAGGTTTAAAACTGTCATGCTTATACTTTTCATGCAGTTCTTGCTCTATCTTCCAGCAGTTATAAATCGTGTCGTGATAGGTTCTCTGAATACGTAAATCGTATCCCTTAAATCCTCTGCTTCTCTTGATTACATGACGCCAGTCTTTTCCACTAGCGATTCCGACTTTGATACACTCGCGTTCAAATGTTTTTTGATTTACAAGTATAACTCCGTAAAGAACACCCTCTCTATCTTTTTCGTGAGGGTGGTTATTGAAATATGTCTGATTATAGACACCACTCATGAAACAAAGTGATTAATTAAACCAGACAATAATATAAATACTGCTACTCCATTCAATAAAACTAATGCTCTATCTTTCCATAGCAGACCTACCCATAGCCATCCTGTTACCCCTACTAGGGATAAACAAAGGTCAATAAATGGGAATTGTTGTGTTGAGCGAAATGAAAAAGCAGCAAGTAAAACTATACTTGCTCCCCATTTAATATACCAAGACAAATCCTGCTTAGGAGTTGCACTTTTAAATATTCTTTTGCTGTTCTGTATCTCTTCTTTTGAGTATTTCATGTAATTCTTCTATTCTCTCATATAATTTGTATATCTGTTGTGTTTGTTCTGCTATTTGTTGTTTTAACATTTCTACTTCACTCATTGTAATAATCCATCAGGTCATTCCAGCGCATAAAGCATTTTTCTTCTGATACCCAATACCAGCCAGGCCATTTATGTTCTTCTAATGAATATTTGCTTTCTCTTTTTTCCATATTAGTCCTCTACTCTTCTTACTACTTGAGGTATAATTTTACCTGCTCGAATTACTTCTATTTTGCAACCTAACTTGAGGTCAAGTGCTTCAATGATTGATTTATTGTGAAGGGTTGCCTTTGATACTGTCGCTCCCTCTATGTCGATTGGGTCGAAGTGGGCTACTGGTGATACTGCACCTGATTTGCCCACTTGCCATGTAACGTCTTGGAGAACAGTGACTACACCTTTTTCTTGCTTTTTAAGGGCAAAAGCACCACGGGGATGATGACTAGTATATCCATATTTGTCGAATACATCATTCTGAGCTATACGAAATACTGTCCCATCCTGTGGAAAGTCGGTGTAGTCACTATCGATGGCTGTCTCTATTCCAAGGTCTGAAATATACCTCATATCAGAGACATAGTTGTCTGTTATATATGGAGAGACTCCATGTGCTACAAAATATAAGTCTCTCGTTTTGAATTCTTGGGAACTTTTTAATCCTAAAGCTCCTGCTGCATAATTCCTTGCATTAGGAATTGATTTTGGAGCTACTACTTCTCCACTTATTTGTATTACTTCTTCGTGATTTATATACTTAGGCACTAGATAAGTAATTAAATGTGTAATATCTAGTCCTTCTACTCCATCACCTCTAGTTAGTGCTTTTTGTACTTCTCCTCCACCATATAAAATACTTACTGCTGCTCCATCAAGTTTAGCAGTAGTAATAAAGGCATTACTCCCCCAGTCTGGAGGAGTATCTACACCATTTATTACTTTTTGGAGGGAAAACAATGGAAACAAGTGTTTATATCTACGTTCATAAGGACTTTTATACCCTATGCTTTCTTGTTCGACCATTGTTGTCAGGTAATCAAAAACCTCATCACTCATAATAGGAGTGCCATTATAATATGCTTCTTTTGCTCGCTTGATAAGATTTTCTAACATTTATATATTATACTAAAAATTTAACCACATGTCAAGAACTATTTTCCGATATGTTCCACGTCATCTTTTGGAATAACTTGGTATGCACCTTTATTGTAGGCGATTGAAACTGTATAGTTCTTACTTGCTTTCTGTTTATAAGAAGTATCTTCCGCAGGAGTATACTCACTCAAAGGAGCGGAAGGGTATTCGGGGGTAGTCCTACGATATGTAGGCTCAGGAGCAAAAGTCTTCCACTGTTGCGCGGGACTGCGCACAGCTTTGGTAACCTTGCTCTTACGTTTGCGACCATGTTGGTCATATGTCATATATCCTTTTATAATCATAAATAATATTATACAAAAATTTTAAGGAATTGTCAAGAACTATTTTTAGGTCAGGTATATTTCATCTAAAATATCTTTGAACTCTGATTCAAGTATTGATTTACTTTCTGCAAGAGACAATATTTCTACTAATCCTTTGAAAAGTTCCTGAACATTTTCCAAATCTACAGGCATAGTAATACCCTCTTTTGAAGGTAGCCATTCTTCTTCAAAATCTAGATAATATTTTCTTAAAGAAAGATATTCAACCCCTCGAAAAGTATTAATTACTAATCTTATTTGTTGATTATCTTTTTCATTGATAACTCTTTCATATATACTAGGTGCACTTAAATCAATCATTTTTAATAATCCTATTTAGTGGCACAATGCTAGTAACGTTCTTAGGCATAAGTAAGCGATAAGAGTCTGTGTCCCAACAGAATAGTAGGACTGAGTCGTGCGATTCTTTTGCTCTATTTTTCTTACCTTTTATATAAGGTGTAGAAAAATCCATTGTACAAATATTGTACTTTAGTCTGCGTGAGTTTTTACTTCTATAAGTAATGACGGCATCGCCTGCGTCGTTTAGTTTCTTTTTAAAGTCATCTTTCGTCATGTTCCCTCCAAGTATCTAACAAATGATTATTTGAATTGTACTTATTTTGGTTATAACTTTAAGATGCAAAAAACTAGGGCAGTCTGCACTACCCTAGCTAAAGAACTAAAACTAATTGTTTAAGTTATTTACTATTGTTGTAAAGTATACTGCTGCTTTACCTGTTAACTTTGATATGATTGCAGCATCAACTTCTTGACCTGCATCTGTCAAAGCATTAGTTAGGTCTGACTGTGCGCCAGCAACACTTACTCTACCACCACCGCTAGAGCCATTAGAACTACCTTTTGCTGGTGTTTTTCTGACATATACACCTGCCTTTGTAAGTATCATTCTAACACCGTTAGGAGATTCTTCTAACTGCTCCGCGATTTCTTTTACTATCTCCATACTATTTTCTGGAGTAGGCTCTTCTGCAGTATACATATCTACTGCTTCTTGTTTCTTTTCGTCTGTCCAAGACATATTTTTTCTCCTTAATTTTTTAAATTTCTGCTCATACTCCTCACGACTTGATGTGTTCTTAAAGCCAGGACACCATCCTGTCGCTTGTTGCATTTGCATGTAAAATCTATCACTCATAAATATATTATATAAAAATATAAGAGCGAAGTCAAGAACTATTTTTTGTATCCATGACCAAAATGATTATGAATAGCTGCTAATTTATCCTCTGCTTCAGCAAGTTTTGTAAGTTGTGTTTCAATTGCTTCTACCAAGTCTGGATGTTCTCCTATACCTGCTGGATTCTTTTGATATACTTGTATATTTGCTTTAGCGATTGCTATTTCACCTTCAAGTTTTTTACTTAATGCTTCTAATAATGGATTCATATTATTTTTATTCCTTCTACATAGTTTTCCGCTGCATCTTCTGCATAGCTTTCACTATGGCTTGAGTAAAACTCTGTTTTTACTAATTCTAAGTTATTATAAAATTCGCAACCCCATCCCTTTTTAGGATGTTTAACTACGTGTGCTTGTAAATCTCCGTTTACATAAGTACTGTATCTATTGTTTTTCATTTTCCTAAAGCTCCTTTAACAAATGCATTAATAAATTGTTCTGCTTTATTGTCGTCTAGAGAACACCACATTACTAATGGCCAGGATAGCATAAATGTTATCAAAACTACCAAAAATAAAGTGATAGGATATCTAGCCAATAAAGACTGAGATTCTTTTTTAATTTCAGAATATATCGGGTACCATAATTTAACCATTGCTAAAATTAGCCCAGAAATATAGACTGCTATTATTATTTCCAACATTTTTCATATCCTTATAAATATTTATCTAAGTGCCTTAAACTTCCTAACTCATAGGCAAGGGCAGTTGCCCAAAAACCAGTTTTATCACCATCAATCCAAGGAAAAAGTGTTTTAGAAGTATCACAGGGGTCTAATACATATACTTTATAGCATTTAGCTCCCCATCTATCTTCATAATTTACACACTCTGTTATGTTGCCATAACACTTGTATCCTCTTCTCTCAGATTGATATTTTTGCGTAATTTCATCTTTTACCAATGCAAATCTGTTTTTACGCGGATACCATACTTTTTCGTTATATTCAAAAGACTCTACAACACACTGCTCTGGTAACATTGCATTTCTCATTCCTTCATAGTCTGATTCTGCTAGTTTTTGTGGTATTCCTACTCTCCCTACTATGTTTTTTACAAATGCAGGAGAACGATAAATACTTTCTGCTATTCCTGATATATTAAATCCGTCTAAATACATTTGTACAACTGATTTAATTTCATCTTCAGTAGCTCCTTTTCCCTTATTGTGTGCTTTTCTTTGTTCACGAAATCTTTTAATATCTAAATGGTCATCTATGATTTTTTGAAGTCTGGTCGTGTTATACCTAATATTCATCATCTCACAGGCTTCCTTTTTAGTTATAGGATTGTCCTTTTCGAGCTGTTGGATTACTCTTTCTATGTTATCATATGATAACTTTTCTCCTGATTTACTTCTTATCATTTAATTCTGTTCCTAATAAAATAATTGCGTAGTGAATTAACTTTAATAAGTCATCAGTATTTTTTCCTTCCTTTTTTCCATATCGTTGGGCATATTTAATTACATTGCCTATGCAAAACCCTTCTCCATGTCCTGAATCAAATATAAATTCGGTTGACTGAATCTTCTCTTGTGAATAATGGGCATGATATGTACTAATAATATGATTTCTAACCATATTTAAAGCTTTTTCTTCGTTAAATTTATCCCTCAAGAAGTTTCTCCAGTTCTACATACCCGCCAATCTTTTCTCCATCAACAATAATTTGTGGAAATGTCCTAGCGTTGGGAAACTCCCTTAACATGACTCCAGCATCAAAGTTTTTACCAAAAGATAAATACTCTACTTCGTGTCCTTTTCTCTCGGCCAAAGCTTTTGCTTTAGTACATGCGGGGCAATTTGGTTTGCTATAAATTATTACTTTCATTTTGCTGTTATTCTCCTGTCTGTCCATGCTAATCCTTTATCCCACCAATCAGGTTCTCCACGAAAACTCCAATTGGCAAAGGTTGCTTTATCTGTGTGGTAATATAGGCGATAAGACTCGATTACATCACTTTCGTCTTTGAGTTCATCGGGCATAGCCATAAGGAAGGGAGTGAGTCCATTTCTGGGCATATTTTTCGGTTCTGGCAGTTTATTGATTACTTCAATCACTGACTTGTGTAATTTGCCATAGCGATAATGGTATTCATCGTTTAGTGCATTAGCATAGCAATGAACCCACTCAAAATTATCTAGCGAAGACCGTGTCCATATTGTGCAAGGATGATTATACATCATAGGCAAATATGGAGTCAGAGGTCTTTCTTCTAGGGGGAGATGTTTGATTTCTGACTTTCTCTTATTAAGCTCTTCGCGCTCTTCTGCGTTTAAAGCTCTTGGAACAAATCCTAATACTTCATCTACCCATATTGCTGTACACATTAGCTGAGCCGCCTCAAGAGGCATTTTAACTATATGCTTGTCAACATGGTACTCTGCACATTTGTCTAAATCTTCGTCTAGGTAAAATAAATTCATAATATATATTATATTAAAAATTTAACCAAATGTCAAGTATTATTTTTTCATTTACCAAAGGCTTTACCAGCTTCTGAGATTCCAAATGCTCCTAAGGTTATCACTACTAAAGAAGTAAAAATTGTATCACTAATTACAAGGTCTTGTCCCCAAAACGCTGTAACTAAATCACATCCAGCAAAAACAATCAACATAAAAAAGGATATAAATCCTATAATTGACTTTTCATTTACATCATTATCATCTAAAAATAAATCAATAAATTTTCGTTTTGGTGGTGCAAGTCTTTTCTTAGCCGCTTCGGCTTCCATCTTCATTTCTTTGATAGTGTCCTCAGACTTATCTAACTTCTCAATGAGAGCCATATACTTGTCTAAATCAATTTCAACTTCATTTCTGCTGTTGTCTACTGATTCCGCCATTATTTATCCTTTGCTTTTCCAATATTTAAAGCGACCCAGTCAAGACATTTATACATCTTTTTAACTATTCCGTCATCTATTGGTGTTGGAGTTACAGCAGCTATTAAAGAAGCTCCCATTACTAACCAAGGCACAATTTGAACCCATCTAATTATCCACTCGAAAAATTCTAACATTTTCCTATCCTATTCTGTCCTAAGACAGCCTTTGAAGAGGTACATAGTTTTCTATGCTAGAAATCTCTATATCCTCTATCTTTTTGAACTCTACATCATAACAAACTATTTTGTCAGAGGTTGCAGACTGATTAAACTTCATAGGCATATAACTATCATGTGTAGTATATTCTCTGCTATGAGTTTTATTACTTTTTAAACTTCTAAACTGTATCTCAACGATTCCTTCTTTCAGCACTTTAATTAATTTATCACTATCTATCATTTTCTAACTCTATTATCCTTTCCTCTAGTTCTTCGCACCAATCTTCAATATCTTCGAATCTGCTTTGTGCTGCTGGGTTATTTTCGAACCACTTTGAGTCTTTGTTCATTTTCCAAAGACTAATTAGATTCTTTATCCACTGAATCATTCGTAGTTACTTCCTTATAATAAATTACAACTTCTCCGAGTTGTTTAATATATCTTTTTAATTCTTGCATATCTTCTGCCATTACTTTGTAATCTCCAATAGTAGTAGCAACAAATAAGATATCTCCATTATTTTGTTCTTTAATTTCATCAATAAATCTGTCGTAATAGGTATAACCTTCTGGCCAGTCAGGATTTTCTCTATCCTCTAGCGCACAAGACTTAGGTCTTTTATTTTCTATTTTTACACAAGGATTTGTAATACGAGTTTCGCTTACTACATACCACTTCGGTGCAGTCAGCTCGACAGGTCGTGGTAAAGTAGGTTGCATAATTTCAACCTCAATTGGTTTACTAATAATTTCTACTTCTTTTGTAGGAAGTAGAGAACAACCACTAGTCAATGCTAGGATTGCCAATGTTGAATAATTTTTCAGTGTCATCTTCTATGCCCTCCATTACTTCTTCACTTGCGTTGTTCATTCTGTTTTCAATAAGCCCTGGCTTCTTTAATGCTAGGACATCTAAATTATGTCTGGAGAATATCTGTAAATATTCTGCTTTTTCTTTTTCTATCAAGGCATTTTCTTTCGTCATATTCATCAAAGCAGCGCCTTGTTTTTCATACTGCTCTTTTATTGTTTGAATAGTTTGTTTTTGTTCTTCTACTGCATACTCTAGTTTTATGTTATTTGCTTTTAAAGTTTCATTCTGACTATAAAGCCACCAACATCCTAATCCTAGAACTAATATTATTGCTATAAAAAATTGTTGCATTATACTTCCTCTATTTTGTAGTTGAGGCCTTCTGCACCTCTTATTTCTACTACCTCTCCATTTTCAGTTTTAAAAGATAAAAACTTTTCTTTTTTACTATAAAACTTTTTCACAATATAAGACTGGTCGTCTGCGTCGCCATAAGTAGAGTTATAACTTACTGTAAGTTTGTAGTGCGTTCTGAATAGATTCGCTATCCAATTCCATATTTCCTTTAGCTTTGTGTTCATTTAATAGTCCTATAAATTCTTCTAAATATTCTTCGACAGTTATACCTCTCTGTTCAGCGTGTGCCTGAACTAATAACATTAAATCTTGGGGGATTTTAAATTTCAATCCATTCCTTGCCACTAAATAGGCAAGCCTCTGCAGCTCTTCTTCGAACTAGACCTTCTAGAACTTTTCCACCTGCTTTATTCCATCTTTTAATTTGTGCTGGTACATCTTCATATTTGCCTGAGTTTAATACTTTTAGCATAGTAGATGCTTTTAGATTTGCGGGGCCGAGATTATATACCCAAGATACTAGGGCATCAAACTGGTTTTGTGATAGAGCAACTGTAGCGCTTTCGTTGACATACTTTTCATACTCATGAAGTTCTTCAACTAACATTTCTTCAGCTTGCTCTTGTGTTATTGTCATGCCTTCTACGACATCTTTGGTGTGTCCATATCCTATTGTCCAAACTCCTGCTGAACACTTATAAGCTTCTAGCTCACATCCTTCAAATTTTTTAATAAGGGCTATGCCCTCTGCGCTTATATTCAATATTTTTCTCCTAAAAAAGAAGTGCCTCGAAATGAGGCACTTACAAAGATTGACAGTTACGATAACGCAAACAATGAGTGAGCTACTGTTCCTAATCCTAGTGTTACCACTATAGTTCCAGTAATTACTTCACATAATGACCCATCTTTGCATATACCCTGTCCTAGTTTAATTAATGTCTCCACTATTTATCTCCAATATTTTCCTTTTGGAGTTAGGAGTTCTAGACAGAGTGATTGTTAGTAATCCGTCTTGTAGATTAACTTTGTCTACTTGTAAGTCTGGATTTAGAATAAATCTTCGTTCAAAAGATTTTAAACTTAACCCTTGATGAACAAACTTTTCGTTCATCTCCAGTTTTTGTTCCTTTTTCCCTGCGATATGAAGTTCTTCGCCATCAGCGATTAACTCCAGTTCTTCCCTCTTCCAGCCTGGCACTGCGACTTCAATACGATAGTTGCCTTTACTTTCAATTACATTATATCTTGGATAGCTAGTTTCCGTATAAGACGGCATACTAGGCATATCTAAACCAAGCCAAAATTTACTTAAATCAATACTCATAATAATCTCCTTAATCCTTTCGGTATCTTTAGGCTAGCCTTTCGGTCTAGCGTATTAATTTGTAAGCGAAACCACTTCACTTACATAACTATATTATACTAAAAATTAAGGTAAATGTCAAGAATTATTTTTCTATTCTTCGAAATCTATCTTGCCCTGTTCTTTCATATAATCTAGCGTTATTCCTATACCATCTTTTTTACCAAGATTATAGAAGCCATAACAAGCTCCTATTAATATTAAAAGATAGGCTAAGTCGATGTTTGTTATAAAATTTTCCATTTGTATATTATAACAAATCAACTACCAAAAGTCAAGATATTTTTTCAACTCTGTCAAAAATAGTTCTTGACTTTTGCTCTCAAATTTTGTATAATATATAAATGAATAAAAGATGGACAGACACAGAACGACAGTATTTAAAGAACAATTATAACTCTCTTCCTATGAGTATTATAGTTTCACAACTTGGAAGAACAGCAACTTCTATTCGTTCACAAATTGACTACCTACGAAAGCGTGGGTGGACATTCAATCGTGTGCGAGATAAGGAGTTAAATGCCTAGTATTACCGCCAAGAACATGTCCTTTGAAAAAGCTCTTCGTATCTTTCGCAAGAAATGTGACAACGCTGGAATCAAAGACGATGTTCGCAAAAAAGAATTTTACGAGAAACCAAACGCAATGAGAAGAAGAAAATTCTCAGAAGCAAAAAGAAGAAAAGACCGCGAAAGAGCAAAGGAAATTGCTTACTGGAAAGACTATAAGTTGAACCAAAAGCGCAGAACTTAACGATTTTTTACTTTCCAAATTACAAAAATAAAATATTTTATCATCTTCTTTGCTTACACGAACTCAGTATTTCATACCCCTAAGAAAAACAGTTCTTGCATTTTTGATAAAGTTATGGTATAATAATATCATAAAAAATGATAATTAAGAAAATCATAAAACCAATCACTCTTCTCGTGAATCTCGCTTATCGTGTATTCACATTACAAAGAGAGCTATGTAGCGTAAGCGAAAGAGCTCACCTTGTGAATTGAACGATTTAGCGAGAGAGTTACTGATATAATTATTCTATTATATCTTTCACCCATGAAAAG
>MDTB01130146.1_pt1 | contig 16449 bp, 17 predicted proteins | sample 811161 | NCBI WGS metagenome assembly MDTB01 (sample SAMN05326650, study PRJNA326480) | marine metagenome | isolation source: seawater | place: Mediterranean Sea | collected 2009 | reverse complement strand
TCCTAATATTTGCTTCTAATGTACTCATAAAAAAAAAGTTTTTTAACTCATGTTTGCTGATAAAACAAGAAAATTATTTAAATAGAAAAGATACAGATGTTGAGTTTGAAATACGTCTTATTGCTTCACCCATTAAATTAGATATAGATAAAATTTCAATATTTCTGGCGTTTTTTATTTTATTATAATTGTCAATCGTATCAGTAATAACCAAATTTTTAATAGCTGATTTTTTAATTTTATTGACTGCATCACCACTTAAAACTCCATGGGTTATATAGACATGTATTTCCTTTGCACCTTTTTCTTTTAGAACTTTAGCAGCGTTTACAATTGTACCTCCAGAGTCAATTATATCATCAACCATAATACAACATTTGTCTTTTACGTTTCCTATCACATTCATTACCTCAGATTTTCCTGGTGAGGGTCTTCTTTTATCTATTATAGCTAAGCCTGTATTAAGAAATTTACTTAAGCCTCTTGTTCTTGCAACGCCACCAACATCGGGTGAGACACATATTATATTCTTTGATTTAATTCTTTTTTTTATATGCCTTGCAAAAATTGGAGTAGCAAATAAGTTGTCTACAGGTATATCAAAAAAACCTTGTATTTGCCCAGCATGTAAATCAATTGTTACAACTCTGTCTGCACCAGATTTAGTAATTAAATTTGAAATCAATTTTGCAGATATGGACGTTCTGGGTACCACTTTACGATCTTGTCTTGCATAACCAAAATAAGGAATTACAGCTGTGATATTTTTTGCCGATGATCTCTTTAAAGCATCAATACATAAGAGCATCTCCATTAGATTATCATTAGCTGGAGATGAAATCGATTGAATAATAAAAATATTATTACCCCTAATATTTTCATTTATCTCTATATATATTTCTCCATCTTTAAATTTTCTTATACTCGAATTTACAAGTTTCTCTTTTAAATATTTGGCAATTTTTTCACTTAATTTTTTGTTACTATTTCCTGTAAGAAGCTTCATTATTTTGAAAAGATTATTTAATCATAATTAAGGATATATTTCTACCATAATCATATTGATTGCTATGTATGGCTCTTCGCGCACTGAAGAAATTATTTTTTAAATTATACGTATCTTTATCAATTAAATCTATTTTTTTTATACCTAGACTTTTCAATTGATAATAAACATATTTATTTAGGCTAAAATATGTTTTTTTTTTTATTTTTTTGAAAAAATTTTTATTCTTAATACTCTGTTTTAAAAATTTTAGCTTAAAATCAGATTTGACCTCATAATTTTTTTGAGAAATACTAGGTCCTATTGCAGCAACCAGATCTTTAGGTCTGCTACCTGATTTAATTAAAAATTTAATAACTTTTTTTATAATTTTTTTATATGCACCTCTCCAGCCTGCGTGTATAGCTGAAATATATTCAAGTTTTGGGTCATAAATAATTATAGGCGCACAATCAGCTGTTAAAATTCCCAGTACAATTTTCTTTTTATTTGTTATCAAAGCGTCTCCAATTAATTTTTTTTTATATTTTTTTTTGCTTACAAAATAAAATTTATTGCTGTGAACTTGATGTAATAATATTAAATTATTATGTCTCGAACCGATTTTTTTACAAGCTATTTTAATATTTTTTATTACATTTATTTTTATATCGGACGAAACTCTTCCACTGTTTAAGCTTTTATAAATTCCTATAGATTTTCCATCTTCGTTTCCTAAGAAACAGTGCTTTATATTTTTATACTTCAGTAATTTTTTTGACAAAATCATTATTCAAATCCAAAGAAATTTTTATTATGACTTTTATAGGCAAAGATAACTTTGAATAATTCCCCCATTAAATTTTTATTTAGAAGTCTTGAAATTGTTGTAAACATATACTTTTTTTGGGTCAAATTCATTTTTTTTTCAAGAATTTTAAATCTTTCAATAATTCCCATACGTTCTAAAAAAAATTTTTGAGAAACTATTTTTTTTACGTTTAACTTTTTTTTTAGAAAAAATTCGTTTAATAAGCTAAAATTTACTAATGAGGTTATATCTGCTTTACCGATATATTTTAATAAGTTATTTTTGTGAATTTTTTTATTTTTCATAACAATTTGTATCGTACTCTTATTCAATCTTCCTACATAACCATAATCTATTAGTAGTATTCCACCGGACAAAGATTTTATCTTTTTTACAGCTCTATCTAATTCTTTCAGACCTAATTTTGGATATTCGATAAATTCTAGTTTTTTTAGAACTTTAAAAGATTTCAAATTTAATAAATCTTTATAATTAGGCTTGCAATAAGTATCCTTTAAATTTTTTTTTTCTAAACTATAACATTTTTCAAATAAATTTTTATCTTTATAAAAAAATTGTTTTATAGGTATTGCATCAAAAAACTCGTTCCCAAAAAAAATAACTGGACCTCCCTTAAGCTTTTGAAAATCATTAATCCACCTTACATTAACCCCCTTCACCCTTTTTTTTTGAATTTTTTTTAAAAATTGACTTTTTTCATATAAGAATATTTTAACAGAATTATTAAAGGTTGGAAAATTTTTAAAGGTTTTGACTAATACTTTTGATAAACTTCCATCACCTGGACCAAGTTCAACTAAATTAAATATTTTAGGTTTTCCTAAACTTTCCCAAGATGATATTATCCATATAGCTATAATCTCAGAAAATAAATTTGATATAGTGGGAGACGTTACAAAATCTCCTTTTTTCCCAAATGGTATTTTGTGTGAATAATATCCTACTTTTGATTTGTATAATGCTCTATTTAAAAAGTCATCAACTTTAATTTTTTGATTTTGCCTTAAATTAAAATGTTTTATAGAATTTTTCATTTTCTATAATAAAGCAAAAAACCAATAACAATCATAAATGTGCTTAATAACATTCCCATGCTTAATGAATCAATCAAGAAACCAATTTGCCTGTCAGGCTCTCTAAAAAATTCAGAAAATATTCTAAATATTCCATAAAAAATTAAAAAAGTAAAAGAACAATTGCCTACTTTATAATTTTTACTAAAGTAAATTTTATTCATTATGATAAAAAGAATTGCACCTTCAAAAGCAGCCTCATACAATTGAGACGGGTGTCTTGGAATATCATCAACTAAAGGAAAAATAATACCCCAAGCTAAATCGGTTGGTTTCCCAACGAGCTCACTGTTTATAAAGTTTGCAATTCTTCCAAAAAAAATTCCAATAGGTGCTGCGACAGCTATGAAATCTAAAAAAATATATTTTTCTAACTTATGTTTTTTACAAAATAAAATATTAGATATTATAACACCAATTAAGCCTCCGTGAAAAGACATCCCCCCATTCCATAACATAAATATTTCTAACGGATTTGCTAAATAAAACTTTAAATTGTAGATTAGGACATAGCCCAATCTTCCTCCAATAATTATACCTATAATTAGATAAGTTATTAGATCATCAAGATAAATTTTATAAATATTGTTTTTAATTAACACCCTTTTTATGTAAAACCATCCACAGATTATTCCAAAAATATACGCAAGTGAATACCAGTGAATCTTGATAAAAAATATTTCAAAAGCTACTGGATTCAGATTATTAATAAGCATATTATAAAAATTAGAATATATTATTTTTAATAACAAGAGTATGTCAAAATCTAAAATTTTATTAGAAAAATTAACAAGTTTGCTTGCTCAAGGATTGATATCTTATAAAGATTTAAGCAATGAAGTAATTAACATAATTAAGTCACAGAGAGATGAAATTATTTTAAAAATGAAAATATCAACTAAAGAAGAAACAGATATACTTAAAAAGAGAATTGAAAAATTAGAAAATCAAATAAATAAATTAAAAAGAAACAAACAGATTAAAAAGGCAAAGAAATCTTAACATACAATCCACCTAATTTTGATTTAGTTAAATCAATTTTACCACCATGAGATCTAACGACGTCAGATGCAATCGATAGACCAAGACCTACACTTGATTTTGAGTCGCCTCTTCCTTTGTTTATTTTATAAAAAGGCTTGAAAACATTTATATATTCTGATTTTGGAATACCTGGTCCGTCATCCTCTATATTTATAACAATTATTTTATTTAGTTTTTTTAAAGAAAATTTTACTTTTTTCCCGTACTTAAGACCATTATCAATAACGTTACTTAGGCATCTTAGTAATAAATTCTTTCGTCCATTAAAACTTATATTTTCCTCAACATTTGAGGTTATTAAAGTATTATCATATTTTTTTATTAAAGATGTGATCGTTTTTGAAATATTAAATAACTCATCTTTTTCAGAAGATGTTGAACTAGCAAATTGTAAATATTCATTCAACATTTTTTCCATTTCTTCTATGTCTTCAGAAAGTTTTTTAGAAATTTTGTTGTCTTTAATAAAGGCTAATTGCAATTTTATTCTTGTAAGCGGAGTTCTTAAATCATGACTTATTCCAGACAACATCTCAGATCTCTGATTTAAATGTCTTAGAATTCTTTTCCTCATTCTATCAAACTCAAAACCAGCTTGGCGAATTTCGAGAGCACCAGAAGGTCTAAATTCTCCAATATTCTCACCTCTACCGAACCTTTCAGATGCCTTAGCCAAATTCACGATTGGTCTAGTCTGATTTTTTAAAAAAATTAAAGCAATTGTAATTAATAAAAAAGCTGGAAAGGTAATCCATAAAGCGAATAATCTAGCTGAAGTACTAGTAACTCTTTCTTTAGGAATATAAAATTCAAAGTATCCATTGATATGTTTTATTTTTAACTCAATTAGTCCTTTGAATTTTGTAGTATCAAACCAATAACTTAAATTTCTGGATTTTAATTCTCTTCTTAAGGTACGATCCATAGGGCTAAACCATCTCTCCATATCTTGTTTTGGTAGGTCACCAAAAGTAATTAATTTTACTGTAAAATTATGATGTTCTTCAAATAAGTTTATTAAATTATCTTTATTATAATTTTCATTATCATAAGCATCTAAAAAAAATTTTATTTCTCCTATCAAAGCATTTGTCATCCCTTTATTTGTTTTTATCCATAAACTATCAAAAAAAACTACTGATATCGTAATTTGCAATACTATGATTGGGGTCGCTACAATTAAGAGCGCTCTATAAAATAATCTTTTCGGAAGCATTTCTTTAAAAAATTTATTCAATCCATAAAACATATCCAGTGCCCCTTATAGTTTGTAAATATTTTGGATTTTTTGGACTCATTTCAATTTTTTTTCTTAATCTCGTTATAATCACATCAATCGATCTTTCTTTCTCTAAATTTATAAGTTTTCCAATTTCTATTCTACTGAAAACTTTTCCAGGTTGATTTATCATTTTTTCTAAAATTTTTTTTTCGGTTGTATTAATTTTAAATTCTTTATTTTCTTTAATTATTAACAATTTAGTTAAATCAATTTTAATATTTCCAAAATTTATGGTTCTTATAATATTTTTTCTTTGTGTTTTAGACAAAATATTTTTTATTCTTAATAGTAGTTCTTGTGGTTCAAATGGCTTTGGTAAATAATCATCTGCCCCAGTCTCAAGTCCCTCAACTCTTTCTCTCGCTTCACCTTTAGCAGTTAAAAGTATTATTGGTGTATCAATAAAGCTTTTGTTTTCACTTAAAAATTCCAAACCACTTTTGCCTGGCATCATAATGTCTAATATTATTAAATCAAATTTTACTATATCAGTTTTATTTTGGGCCTCTTCAGCTGTACTAGCAGTATTTACTAAATAATTTTTTTCATTTAGAAATTTTTTTACTAAATTTCTTATACCATCATCATCATCCACAACCAATATATGAGCTTTATAGTTTTTCATTTATTATTCTTTTTAGCACCTGATCAAAATTCAGAACCTCTTTTGCTGAGGAGTTTAAAAAAGCTTTATAAATTCTTTTTTTTTGTGAAAAAAAAATTTCGTTGTAAATTTTGTTTCCTTTAGAACTTAAATAAATATGTCTAACTCTTGTGTCTTTATTACCTTTTTTGAATTCTAAAAATTCTAACCTCTTTAAGTCATTTAAAACTCTATTTAAACTTTGTTTAGTTACATTTAGTTTCTTTAATAGTTGTGAAATTGTAATTCCTTTATAGAATGATATTAAATGAAGCGATTTGTGATGAGCTGTTCCTAATTGATGCTTTTTAAGTATTCTTTTGGGATCATTAAATGACTCCCTGTAAGTAACAAAAATTTTTTCAATAAAACCTTTTAATTGTTCATCTTTTAAATAAAGAAGATCTCTCATAACAAGTAAGTTATATTGACATATTAAATTTAGGAAGTTATTTTTTAATAAATTTTCTATTTATGATGATTCCTTACGATAAAAGAGATGGTAAAATATGGTACAATACTGAACTTGTAAATTGGTCAGATGTTAAATTACATGTTCTAAGTCATGGTTTACACTATGCAAGTTGTGTTTTTGAAGGTGAGAGAGTTTATGATGGTGAAATTTTTAAGCTAGAGGAACACACATCAAGATTTTTTCATTCAGCAAAACGTATGGGTTTTGATATTCCTTATAGTGAAGAGGAAATAAATAAAGCAAGTAAACAAATTATATCTGCTCAAAATGTAGAGAATGGTTATGTCAGACCGGTTGCTTGGCGTGGAAGTGAAATGATGGCAATTTCAGCTCAACAAACGAAAATTCACGTTGCTATTGCAACTTGGGAGTGGGGATCTTATTTTGATCCTAAATTGAAACTTGAGGGAATTAAACTAAACATATCTAAATGGAAAAGACCGGCTCCAGATACGATACCATGGGATACAAAGGCCTCAGGATTATACATGATTTGCACATTGTCAAAACACGAAGCAGAAAGAGATGGATATACAGACTCGTTAATGCTAGATCATGAAGGAAATATTGCAGAGGCAACAGGTGCAAACATATTTTTTAAGGATAAAAATGGTATTTTGCACACACCTATTCCAGACTCATTTCTTGATGGAATAACCAGAAGAACAGTAATAGATATTGCTAAATCAAAAAATATAAAAGTTATAGAAAGAAAAATCACTCTAGACGAACTCAAAAATTTTTCAGGATGTTTTCTTACTGGAACTGCGGCTGAAGTTACACCAGTATCTAAAATTGTAAATTTTGAATTTAAAGTTTGTGATACAATAATAGGATTATCAGACTCTTATCAACTAATTGTTAGAAAAAAAAAGGCTGCCTAATTATTTGTTATCTTCAGAAATTGCATGGTCAATTCCTTTTCTTAAATAATCGTAAGCAGTAAATAATGTTAAAAATGCCGATAGCCATAAAATTATTATTCCTATAGTTTGAGCATTGTAATCTTGAAAATTTAATATTTTGTTACCTGTCTCTCCGGACAGCAGAATAGATATGGAAAACATTTGTAAAAATGTTTTCAATTTTGCAAGATTTGATACTGGTAAATTTATTTGTCCTTTAGCTAAAAATTCTCTTAATCCAGAAATTAATATTTCTCTTATTAAAATAATAATTGCTGCTACAACCTCAAGGTTTTTAATTGTCCCGTTCATAACCAAGAGTATAAGAGCAGTAGCTACAATAATTTTATCTGCAATTGGATCCAAAAGTTCTCCTAGTTTAGATTCCTCTTTAAATAATCTAGCTAAAAGTCCATCCAAAAAATCAGTGAAAGATGCTAGGACAAATAAAAAACATGGTATTACATCCCCGTAAAATCCTGGCAAAAAAAAAGTCAATACAAATATGGGAACAATAATAATTCTCCCAATTGTCAGAATGTTCGGAATTTTTTTTAGCATAATTATTCGTGAAAAAAGTTATATATCTTTTTTGCTACTTTATCTTCAACACCTTCTACAGATTTTATTTCATCTAAACTCGCAGACTCGACTGATCTTGCAGAGCCAAAATGGTTTAATAATGCCCTTTTTCTTATTGATCCGACACCTTCAATTTGGTCAAGCAGAGATCTACTAATACCTTTCTTTCTTTTTGCTCTATGAGCGCTTATAGCAAATCTGTGCGATTCATCTCTTATTCTTTGAAGGAAAAACAATGTTGGATCATTTTTTGAAAATTTATACTCTTTTCCATTATGAAAAAAAGTCTCGTCTCCACTATTTCTAAATTTCCCTTTTGCAATTGCAACAATAGGAATGTCATGTAGACCAAGTTCATTTAAGCTTTCTCTAGCAACAGAATACTGACCTTTCCCACCGTCGACTAGAATTAAGTCTGGAAATGTTAAATAATTGTCTTTTTCTTGAACAGCCCTTTTGAATCTTCTATTCAATACTTCCCGCATCATTCCATAATCATCTTGTTCATTTTTTTTATGTTTAATATTAAATTTTCTATATCTTTTTTTTACAAAACCTTCGTCACCATATGAGATCAAAGCACCAACACTATTAGTGCCCTGTATGTGGCTATTATCATATACCTCAATTAAATTTATATTAGTTTCTATATTAAATTTCTTCGCAACTGCATCAAATAATTCTCTATTATTTTGACTCTCATAAAGTTTTCTATTTAAACTATCCTTCGCATTTTTTATCGCTTGGTTAATAACTTTCAATTTTGAACCTTTTTTTGCAACCGAAATATTAATTTGTTTTCCTTCCTTATTAGAAAGTGTTTTTTCAATTAATACTTTTTCCTTGATTTCCTCAGATAAAATTATTGCAGATGGCACGCTCTTATTCTCATAAAATTGTGAAACAAATGAATTTATTATTTCACCAAGTTTCTCATCTGGATCATGTTTTGGAAAAAAAGCTTGATTTCCCCAATTTTGCTTTGATCTGTAAAAAAAAACTTGAACACAGGCTTTGCCAGATTCTTTGTATCCTGCAATCACATCTGCTTCAACTAAATTTGCTTCATTTATTCTTTGAGATGATTGAATTATATTTAACGATTTTATTCTATCCCTTAAAATTACCGCCTTCTCAAATTCGAGTTCCTCACTTGCTTTTTCCATTTGATTAGAAAGATTTTTTTGAATCTTTCTTGATTTGCCCGAAACAAATTCAATAGCTTCATCCACAGTTTGTTGGTAATCCTCCCTATTTACATAACCAACACATGGACCAGAACATCTTTTTATTTGATATAATATACAAGGCCTTACCCTGTTTTTAAATACGGTGTCATCACAAACCCTTAAATGGAAAATTTTTTGGATCATTTTAATTGTCCAATTTGCTGAACCTGCTGAAGCAAATGGGCCAAAATAGAAACCTTCTTTAGTTTTCTTACCTCTATGTCTTTTTATTTGAGGCCACTTATCTTTATTTCCAATAAATATGAACGGAAATGATTTATCGTCTCTTAAAAGAATATTAAATTTCGGTTTAAACTTTTTAATTAAATTTGCCTCAAGTAGCAGTGCTTCACTTTCATTAGAGGTAGTAGTAATCTCCAATTTTCTTGTTTGTGACAGCATTCTTTCAGTTCTGATAATGTGATGTTTTTCAGACACATAACTTTTTAATCTATTAGGTAAATTTTTTGCTTTTCCAACATAAAGAATTTCACCTTTTGAGTTGAGCATCCTGTACACACCTGGAAGCTTGGGAATTAAAGATAATTCCCTTTTAATTACTTCTTTGCCTAATTCAGAGCTTATCATTACTTCTTTTTTTTGTAATTTGAATTCCAACAGACGTACAGTCTTTTAATATTTCCAGTTTTTCTATTTGAAGGGTTATTTTTTCAATTCGTTTATCTTTAAATAAAACATCAAACACATCCTCAGCAAGCGCTTCAAGAAAATTATAGTGTTTATTTTTTGTTAGTTTTTTGATGAGCTTTACTATTTTTCCGTAATTAACTATCGATTTGATATCATCGTCACTTGTTGGTTTTTTGTCTTTATAATAAACTTCAAGATTAAACTTAACTTTTTGAACCTCTTCCTTTTCAAATTGATAATAACCAAGTTTTAAATCCAAAATTAATTCTTTAATTAAAATTTTCTTTTCATAATTAAATAAACTTTTATTTTTATCTATTTTGATTATTTTAAAATTATCTTTTTTCATTCCTTAACCATTATATCAGGTGTTTGCCAATTTAGATTTTGACCACTATCAATTGCTAAAACTTGACCGGTAATAGATATATTTTTTATAAAAAAGTCAACTGCATTACAAATTTCTTGAATTTCTACCTGTCTTTTTAACGGAGTTGCTAAATACTGTTTTCTAAAGTGTGTTTTTGATTGCCTTTTATTTTTAATAGTTGGTCCAGGCGCTATCCCATTGACCCTTATATATGGCGCTAAACTCATAGCACTTGTTTTTGTAAGAGTATAAAGTCCGGTTTTACTTATGGTGTATGAAAAAAAGTAAGGAGTAAGTTTAAAAACTCTTTGATCAATTATATTAATTATATTGTTATTACTTCCCCTGATATTTTTAGCAAATTCTTTTGATAATAAAGCAGGAGTTTTTAAATTTGTTTTTAAATGTTTATCCCAACTATCTATTGTAAAACTATCTATTTTGTCGTTTTCAAATAATGAAGCATTGTTAATCAAACAATCAAAATATTTCAATTTTGATTTTGCATATTTGACAATTTTATTTACATCATTTTCTTTACTTAAATCTCCTTTTACTAAATAGATCTTTGTTCCTTTTTTTTCTAATTCTTTTTTTAAACTTTCAGCTTTAGCTTTAGATTTATTAAAATGAATAAGTATTTCTTTATTAGCACCAGATAATTTTTTAGCAATAGCAGCTCCAATTCTAGTTGCTCCACCAGTGATAATTATTTTCCGTGCTTCCATTTTTTATCTCTTTTTTTTGTCACTTTTGTTCCTGGCATTCCCATTGTAGATCTACCTTTTGGGTAAAGCTTATTTTTTATATCATATTGTTTTATTTTGGGATTTAAAGTTATCTCAAGTTCTGTGCTCTCTAATTTTCTAATTTCATCTCGAATTTTAGCCGCTTCTTCAAATTCAAGGTTAGATGCTGATTCTTTCATTTTCTTATCAAGAGCTTTAAGGTGTTTTTTTAAATTTCCACCAATATTTGAACCTTCGCTAATTTTTACATAATCTTTTTCATATACGCTCTCTAAAATATCGCTAATTTCTTTTTTAACTGATTTAGCATCTATTTTATATTTTTTATTATACTCTATTTGAATAGATCTTCGTCTGTCAGTCTCCTGAATTGCTTTTTTAATACTTTTCGTTTCTTTATCAGCGTAAAGAATGACTTTGCCATCAACATTCCTAGCTGCTCGACCAATTGTCTGAATTAAAGATGTTTCTGATCTTAAGAAACCCTCCTTGTCAGCGTCTAATATTCCTACAAGTGCACATTCGGGTATATCAAGACCTTCCCTTAATAAATTAATTCCTACAAGAACGTCGAACACGCCCATCCTTAAGTCACGCATAATCTCTATTCTTTCAAGGGTATCAATATCAGAGTGAAGGTATCTTACTTTAATTCCATTCTCATGAAGATACTCCGTCAAGTCTTCAGCCATTTTTTTTGTAAGAGTGGTAACTAAAACTCTATAATTTTTATCAATAACTTTTTTACACTCATGCATTAAATGATCTACTTGATTTTTGGCAGGTTTTATTTCAACTGGTGGATCAATCAATCCAGTTGGCCTAATCACTTGATCTATAAATTTTCCTTTAGTTTGTTCTAATTCCCAAGGACCAGGAGTTGCGGATACAAATATTGTTTGGGTTCTCATCAAATCCCATTCTTCAAATTTTAATGGTCTATTATCCATACACGACGGAAGCCTGAAACCATACTCTGCAAGTGTGCTTTTTCTTGATCTGTCTCCTTTGAACATACCATTTAGTTGTGGCACTGTTACATGACATTCATCAACAAATATTAATGTATTATCTGGAAAGTATTCAAATAAAGTTGGAGGTGGTTCACCTGGTTTTCTACCCGATAGAAATCTTGAATAGTTTTCAATTCCTGCACAAGATCCAGTTGCCTCTATCATTTCTAAGTCAAACTTAGTTCTCTCCTCTAGTCTTTGAGCCTCTAATAATTTATTTTCTGATTTATGCTTCTTTAATGTTATTTCTAATTCTTTTCTAATATTTATAACCGCCTGTTCGATAGTAGGCTTAGGCGTAATATAATGACTATTTGCATAAACTTTAATTAAGTTTAATTCTCTTACTTGATCTCCAGTCAATGGGTCAAATTCCTCTATCATTTCCAACTTATCTCCAAATAAACTTAATCTCCACGCTCTATCCTCTAAATGAGAAGGAAATATCTCAAGATATTCACCTCGAGCCCTAAATGTTCCTCTATAAAAATTTTGATCATTTCTTTTATATTGAAGAGCTACCAACGACTTGATTATTTGATCTCTGTTATAATCATAGTTTCTTTGAAGTGTTAAAGTCATCTTACTGTATGCTTCAACTGATCCCAAACCATAAATGCACGAAACACTTGCTACAATTAAAACATCGTCTCTTTCTAACAAAGATCTTGTTGCTGAGTGTCTCATTCTATCTATTTGTTCATTTATAGATGCCTCCTTTTCTATATATGTATCTGATCTTGGCACATAAGCTTCTGGTGTGTAATAATCATAATAAGAGACAAAATATTCTACAGCATTGTCTGGAAAAAAACTTTTCATTTCACCGTAAAGCTGTGCTGCTAGAGTTTTGTTTGGAGCTAAAATTAATGCAGGTCTATTTGTTTCTTCAATAACTTTTGCCATCGTGAAAGTTTTACCGGATCCGGTAACACCTAATAATACTTGATTAAATTCCCCATTTTTTGCGCTCTTAACTAACTTTTTAATAGCTCCGGGTTGATCTCCGGCAGGTTTAAAATCAGACTTTATTTCAAATTTTTTGCCACCTTCTAATTTTCCTGCATACTTTGGATTTTTATTCTGTATATCCGAAATTAAATCTTGATAAGTATTTTGCATATATTAAACAAAGTATTAAAATAAGAAATATATTTCAATGAGCATAATATCAGATAGTTTAAAGAGAATTAAACCTTCCCCTACGATTGCAGTCACCCAAAAAGCCAAGGAATTAAAAGCTGCAGGCAAAGATGTTATCGGATTAGGAGCTGGCGAGCCAGACTTTGATACCCCTCATAACATCAAAGAGGCTGCCATAAAAGCTATAAAAAACGGAGAAACTAAGTACACAACTGTAGACGGCACAGCTGACTTAAAAAAGGCAATTGTTGAAAAATTTAAAAGAGAAAATAATCTAACTTATAAAACAGAGGAGATTACAGTTGGGGCAGGTGGAAAACATGTAATTTATAACTTAATGATGGCAACTTTGAATAAAGGAGATGAGGTATTAATTCCTGCTCCTTATTGGGTTTCCTACCCTGATATAGTTTTATTGGCAGGAGCTAACCCTATAGTTATAGAATGCTCAGAGGAGAAAAATTTTAAATTAACCGCAAAAGATTTAGAGAGCAAAATTACTAATAATACTAAATGGTTAATATTAAACTCACCATCAAACCCAACAGGAGCTTGTTATTCTGAACAGGAAATTAAAAATTTGTCTCAAGTTTTAAAAAGAAATCCCCACGTAAATATTTTAAGTGATGATATTTATGAACATGTTACTTATAATAATTTTAAGTTTTTCACAATCGCTCAGGTTCCTGAATTAAAAAGTAGAGTAGTAACAATGAATGGTGTAAGTAAATCTTACGCAATGACTGGTTGGCGAATTGGTTATGCGGCTGGACCTAAAGAAATAATAAAAGCAATTGCTAAAATCCAATCTCAATCAACTACAAATCCATCTTCTATAAGTCAAGCAGCTGCAGTAGAGGCACTTAATGGAGTTCAAGATTTTATATCAATAAGATCCAAAGCATTTGAAGAAAGACGAGATTTTGTCGTTAATTCGTTAAACTCTATAAATGGAATAAATTGTTTAAAACCAGATGGCGCATTTTATGTTTTTCCGAATTGCAAAGAATTAATTGGAAAAAAAGATAAAAATGGAAAAAAAATTGAGAATGATACTGATTTTGTTGAATCACTCCTCGAAACTAATGGAATTGCAGTCGTTCAAGGCTCTGCATTTGGATTAGACGGTTTTTTTAGAATATCCTATGCAACGTCAATGGAAAATCTTGAAAAAGCAATGAGTAGAATAAAAGATTTTTGCGAAACCCTTTCTTAGTGTCCAGATAGGTGCTTCTCAGCTTCAAGAGCAGCCATACATCCCATACCTGCAGCAGTAACAGCTTGTCTAAATATTTTATCTTTGACATCTCCAGCGGCAAATACGCCTGGAATGTTTGTTTCTGTTGAGTCTGGTTTAGTTACTAAATATCCCTCATTATCCATTTTCAATTGATCTTTAAATAATTGAGTTGCAGGATCGTGACCTATCGCAATAAACAAACCATCCAATTTCAAATCATCAACTTTATTTGTTTTTACATTTTTTATTTTTAAGCCTTTAACATTTTTAGGATTATCATCACCAATAACCTCTTCAACAACACTGTCCCAAATAATCTCAATTTTCTCATTTTCCATTAGCTTTTTTTGTAACATTTTTTCTGCTCTTAACTCGTTTCTTCTGTGAATGAGTTTAACTTTTGAAGCAAATTTTGTTAAAAACATCGCTTCTTCAACAGCAGCATTACCTCCTCCAACTACCGCAACAGTTTTATTTTTAAAAAAGAATCCATCACATGTTGCACATGCTGAAACACCAAAACCTCTAAATCTTTGCTCAGAGTCTAAATTTAACCATCTTGCTTGAGCCCCTGTTGAAACAATAATAGACTCCGCTGTATACTTTTGACCATCATCACCGATTGCTTCAAACGGCTTAGATTTTAAGTTTACAGATGAGATGTGATCTTCAATCATTTCTGTTCCTACAGCTTTTGCTTGATCTCTCATTTGTTCCATCAACCAAGGACCTTGTATCACTTCTGCAAAACCGGGATAATTTTCAACATCAGTAGTAGTAGTTAATTGCCCACCTGGCTCCATACCTGTAACCATTATCGGCTTCAGAAGAGCTCTCGCTGCATAAACTGCAGCAGTGTAACCAGCTGGTCCTGATCCAATTATTAACACTTTTGTGTGTTTAGTTGGATTTTGAGTCATATGAAAGCTATATAGTAATTAATGGTCAAATTAAAAGGGTTATTATTGACAGAGGGATTACATGGCATGGTTAGTCAGGTTGAGGGTTTGGCTAAAGCCCTTGATTTAGATTATTTTCACGAAAAAGTTGAATTGAATAATTTCTGGAAATTAATTCCACCAAAATTTACGCCTGTTAAGAAATTTGTTTTTAAAAATAATATTCAAAGAGACTTTGATATAATTATATCGTGTGGAAGAAAAAGTGTTATTGCATCAATTTTTCTAAAAAAAAATAACAAAAAAAAAATAAAAAATATCCATATACAAGACCCAAAAGTCAATTTTCAAAATTTTGATTACATTATTTCACCTGAGCATGATGAGTTAAAAGGCGACAACATTTTAAGTTCAAAAGGAGCAATTCATTATTTAACGTCAAGTGAAATTAATGAGAAAAAAAATTATTTGTTAGATAGAATATCGAAAGAAAAAAAAATTATCACTTTGATTTTAGGTGGACCTACAAAATATTATGCATACTCAAATCAAAACATACTTAATATTTTTTCCAAAATAAGTAAACAAATTTTAAATAATAACTTTCAAATAATAGTAATACCTTCTAATCGAACACCAATTAAAACAATTGAACTTGCAAAAACATTTTTTAGTGAAGAACATCTGATTATTGAAAAAGTTGATAAAGACGCATATTTATCATCTTTAGGTGTTGCTGATTATATAATTGTTACTTGCGATTCTAGCTCAATGATTTCTGAAGCTGCATTAACTGGTAAACCTATATATGTAGCAATGATTCCACCTTCAAAAAGGGATATCAGATTTCATAAGTTTAGAAAATTATTTAAAAAAATGAATATCATAAGGGAATTTGAAGACAAATTGGAGTTTTGGAATTATGAAAAACTTGATGAAACTAAAAGAATAGCTTATGAAATAAAAAATAAACTTTAAACATGGCTTTTTTAAATTCTTTAAATAATAACTCAATTAAATTTAAGGACCCTTTTAATCATTGGGAGTTAAATGAACCACTTACAAATGATCAAATTAATGAAGTTATAAAAGCTGATATTGCTAATCCGATAGAGCACAACTTAAATTATGATGGCACTAGAGCAATTGATGGGGGTCAAGGTGAATTTAGAGAGGGTATATCTGATGGAGGTAAAGCTTTAAAATTTAGATGTTTTATAACTAAGCAAAATGAAAAAAATTTTCCAGCATTGAAAAGTTTGATTGAGGAACTTCAAAGTAAGGAAACACATAATAAAATATCAAAATTAATCAATAAAGATCTTTCAAACTCT
>MDTB01065349.1_pt1 | contig 16449 bp, 16 predicted proteins | sample 811161 | NCBI WGS metagenome assembly MDTB01 (sample SAMN05326650, study PRJNA326480) | marine metagenome | isolation source: seawater | place: Mediterranean Sea | collected 2009 | reverse complement strand
TAGTTGATTTTTGGGCCCCATGGTGTGGTCCTTGTAAACAATTAACTCCAACTTTAGAGAAGGTTGTAAACAAAAAAAATGGAAAAGTAATCCTTGCCAAAATAAATGTAGATGAAAATCAGGGAATTGCATCACAGTTAAACATTCAATCAATACCCACTGTATACGGATTTGTTAATGGAAAACCAGTTGACGCTTTTCAGGGTGCCCAACCTGAGAGTAAAGTTGAAGTTATGGTTGATAAAATGATCGAAGCAACACCTGGAAATGAAATACCGAAATTTCTAGATGAAGCTGATCAGTTATTTAAAGATCATAAATTTGAAGAATCTTTAACTGTTTATGAGAGACTTGTAAGTATGGATCCTGGTAATCCAAAAATAATTGCAGGATTTCTAAGGTGCTTAATTCAGCTTAAACGTTTTGGGATTGCACAAGAAATGTTTGAGTCTTTTGATGAGAGTATTTTAGAAAATGATGAGATTATCAAAATTAAAAAACTTTTAAATAGTTCCAACAAAGATGGGTCTAGTATTTCATTCGAAAAATTGGAAGAAGAGGTAAAGATGAAACCTCAAAATAAAGAATTACGCTTCAGTTTAGCCGAGAGTTACTTATCTTCAAGTGAGACTGAAAAAGGATTTAACGAACTACTAAAAATATTCGAGCAAGATCCTAATTGGAATGAGGGAGCTGCTAAAAAAAAGCTGCTAGAATTTTTTGATTTATTAGGCTTTAATGATCCAAACGTTGCTGCGGCCCGAAAAAAGTTATCAAGTATGATGTTTAAATAATGGATGATAATATAAAAAAACTTTTTGAGATAGATAAATCTGATATTCCTAGTTCAATTCCTATATTCCCTCTTGATAACGTTTTGCTTCTACCATTTGGTAAATTGCCGCTAAATATTTTTGAAGAGAGATACATTAAGATGACTCTAGATAGTTTAAAGACCCATAGAATGATTGGCATTATTCAGCCCAAAAATAATAATAACGAACTTTTTCAAATGGGTTGTATTGGAAAAATTACATCCTATATCGAGACACCCGATTATCGTCTTGTTCTTAATCTAGAGGGTATTTGTCGATTTGTGCTTCATGAGAGGAATTTAAATACCCACGGTTACTACCAAGCTAATATCAACTGTGATGATTATATTGAAGATCTTAATAATATGGAACCAAGCTTTGATAGAAAAAATTTGATACAAAAATACACAAACTTCTTTAAAATGAAGAGACTAGATATTGATAGAGATGTTCTATCAGAAACATCTAATTTACAACTTTTGTCAACTTTAGCAATGTTAGCCCCCTTTAACAAAATTGATAAGCAAGCGATATTGGAGTCACCAAATATCTCTTCAAGGATTGATACCATTAACTCTATTCTTGATCTAAATACATTTCAGGTTGTTAGTAACCAAACACCTAATCAAATAAATTAAGCCTTCCCATTGCCTGTTTAATAAATAGATTTCTAAAAAGATTAAAGTTTTGTAGACCCAGATATCCAATTTTAATTACTTTATGGTTAAGAGTATTATGATTTTCATAAAGCGTATTTATAAAAGATGTAAAACCAAAATATATGGTGCTTTCAATCAATCTTTTTGAATAATATATGGGATTAAAAATTTTGCTCTCAATAGGGTATTGTTCGATCAAATAATTTAATGTTTGAATATCTTTTACTCCTAAGTTCCATCCTTGACCTGCAACAGGGTGAATTGATTTAAGGCTATCACCTACATAAATATAATTTTTATTATATTTTGTTAAATGAGGAGTGATTGGAAATTTTTGTATATCCTTATAAAATACAATTTTTCCGTGAGAATGTGAAAAACTATCTTTTATTAAAGATTTTATCTTTTTGTAAGTAATTTTTTCTTTAGATGAGTAAATGAATGTTGATTTTTTATTATTTGTAGAAGGTGATGGTAGAATTGCCAAAGGTCCCTCTTTATTAAAAATTTCATATGCAATATTGTTGTGATCTTTTTTATGATTAAAAAATCCAACATATGAAAAGTCTCCACCTTTAATAACAATACCTTTATGTTTCTCATCAGATATAATCTTTTTTCCAACACATATAATAACTTTCTTAAAGAAGTATTTTTCTTTATCAATTATGACTGGTTTATTTGGGGTTAAGTTATTTAAATTTATATTTATATTTGTTTTTAAAATTTTTAAATTTTTAAGTATTTGGCGAACTATTTTGAACAACTCTGAGTTATATATAACACTTCCCATTGCCTCTTTTTGATCTGAAAAAATTAGTGGGGTAGTATTAATATAGTCTTTTATGATTATTTTTTTAATTAATTGTGGCTCAGTTTTAATTAAATTCCATATGCCTAACTTTTCTAAAAAGGTCTTAGAATTTGCATTAACAGCTAAAGTTCTTTGATCTAAAGGAATTTTTAATTTATCGTCAATTACTAAAACTTTTAATTTTTTTTTATGCAATGATAATGCTGTTAGGGCACCAATAAGCCCCCCTCCGACAATTAAGAAATCATATTTAAATATTTTATTTTTCATTAAGACGCATATATTTACATAAAATAATGAAAATTAACTATATTCCCGAAATATTAAAAGAAAAACTTTCATCTTTTATCAGGTATTCTTACGCCATATCCTTATTATTAGTTTCTATATTATCAGCAGTATCATTAATAACATTCAATATAAGTGATAATTCTTTTTTAACTAGTACTAGCAATATCTCTAAAAATTTATTGGGTGATTTTGGATCTTATTTTGCAAGTTTAATTTTTTATACTTTTGGAATACTAGGATATTTTATAGTCCTATTTTTTTTGATTTATTCAGTTTTAGTTTTTATTAATAAACCGCCTAGGTATATATTTATAAGACTTTTATTATTTTTTTTAAGTTTGACCTTAATCCCTCAATTGCTTTTTTATTATAATCTTAAATTTACATTTATTGATTCAATTAATGTATGGGGTCAATATTCAAGTATTATTTATAAACTTCATAACTTTAATTACTTACATTATTTTCTTTCTGTAGTTGGATTGATAATTTTTTTTATATCTCAAAATATTTTTAGTTTATTATTATTCAATAAATATAATTTTTTAAATTTATTTAGAAAAAATAGGAAAAATAATTACATTAAACAGAATATTAAAAAAGAACCGATCATAAATAATAATTTAATAAAAGACCATATTGAAATAGATAATATAGAAAATTTAAAACAAGATGAGGATAAGAGTATTAAAAAGTCTTTATATTCACCATCGCTTGAAATATTAGAAACAAAAATTTCATCTTCTAAAAATAATATTGAAAACGAAAAGATAAAGGCAAATTCACATTTATTAGAAAAAGTATTTGAAGACTTCAATATCGATATAAAAGTCATAAATGTAAAACTAGGTCCAGTAGTAACACTTTTTGAAATATTACCAGCTGCTGGAATAAAAATTAATACAATCATAAATTTAGCTGATGACATATCAAGAAGTATGGGTGTAGGCGCAGTAAGAATATCACAAATTTTTGGAACACAATATTTAGGGGTAGAGGTTCCTAATGAAAAACGTGAAATAATAACTATTAAAGAACTTTTAAGTAATAGTAATTTTAAAAATACTTTATTTAAAATACCTTTATGTATTGGTAAAGATATTTCAGGAAATATTGAAGTTATTGATTTAAGCAAAACACCACATCTTCTTGTTGCTGGTACAACGGGCTCAGGTAAATCTGTATTTATAAATACATTACTGGCAAGCATACTTTATAAATTTTCTCCTGAAGAATTGAGATTAATACTTATTGATCCTAAGATGCTTGAACTAAGCGTTTACAATGATATCGCACATTTACTAACACCTGTAGTAACAGAACCAAAAAAAGCAATTGTTGCATTAAAGTGGGTATGTAAAGAAATGGAGAGAAGGTATTCTCTTATGAATGAAGAAAATACTAGAAGCCTTGAGGGTTATAATGAAAAATCACTTGAAAGATTACCTTACATAGTTGTATTCATTGATGAAATGGCAGATTTGATGATGACCGCTGGTAAAGAAGTTGAACATCATGTACAGCGTTTGGCACAAATGGCTAGAGCTTGTGGGATTCATTTAGTTATGGCAACACAGCGCCCAAGTGTTGACATAATTACAGGAAGTATAAAGGCAAACTTTCCATCGAGAATTAGTTTTCAGGTAGCAAGTAAATACGACAGTAGAACTGTTTTAGGAGAAATTGGTGCAGAACAATTGTTAGGAAATGGAGATATGTTAATGTCTAAGAACGGTGGTAATCTTATACGCTACCAATCAGCATTTATTTCTGATAATGAAATAAATAAACTTATAAGAGAAATTAAGAATACTAGAGATGTAGATTATCTAGAGGAACTAGATGAAATTATAAAAAATAATGACGAAAACTTTGATACTCTGAATGAGGAAGATGAGGCTCTAATTGCAAAATCTATAGAGTTAATAAAATCGACAAATAAAGCATCTACAAGCTTCTTACAAAGAAATTTTCAAATTGGTTATAACAAAGCAGCAAGAATAATGGAAGCTCTCGAACAAAGGGGAGTAGTATCCGGACCAAGTCATACCGGTAAAAGGGAAATATTAATTAATAATTAATTTTATTAGACCAGATTTTGATGAGAATTTTAAATCAATACCGCTCTCAGAACTTATATAATTCTTTAGATTTGTTAAATGTGTATCTAATTTATTAAAAAATATGTCTTTATCATTAGGCCAAATTGTTTTAATTAAATCGATTTTTTTAATACCGGAGTCAGAATTTAGTAATAAATTACACATTATAATATTTTGTATCTCGCTCAAAAAAATATTATTTCCATTTTTTTTTATTAAATTTTTAAAGGGATAGTATTCATAATCTTGAACAAAAATAGTTTTATTAGAAATCAGATCAAAAAAATCTTCAAAAATTATATTAAAACTTTTTGGCAATCTAAAAGATATTTTTTTACTTTCGATTAATATATCTAAACTATCATCTTTTGTTACAATACTAATGTCGAAAAAATTTTTATCGCTGTGATGGAGACTTAAAAAAAAATTTTTTTGGTTTAATAAATCTACGATATTATTTTTTATAAATTTATCATTACATTTAATACTAATCATTTAATTTCTATATTTAAAAAGTGGGCTATAGGAAAAGAAAAGGTTTTTAATTGAAGAGAAGTCACAATCATTTATATACACACTTAAATTATTGTCATCAGATAGTAAAATTATTCTTTTAATAATATTTTTATTGCTTAATTCAATACCGATTTTAATATTTTCAAAGTAATAGTTTTTCTTAAAATTTGGATAATCTTTAATAACATTTAATATTGCTTCTAAAATCTCAGTATTTTCCGTTAATTTAAAATATTCTGATTTGTTTCTATTTTCTATTAGAAAAAAAAGATTTTGATTGTGAATTATTGTGAAAAGATTTTTTGAATTATATTCATACCTAAATTTATCATCTTTGATTAAAAAAAATCCCTGTTGTACTTCGCCATTTTGATAAACTTCCTCAAACAAGCAGGACATTTCTAGAGAAAATGAAATTTTGTAAATTAACAGCAATAGAGGCAGATAAATAAATCTCATGAAAATATTAGAGAACCTACTCGAATTTCATTTGAATCAAAATCAAGTGCTATTTTATAGTCTGAGCTCATTCCCATACTAAGATAGAGATGATCGTTAGTATTTTTTCTAATCTCAAGCATTTTTTCAAAAAAATATCTAGGATCTTTATCAAATGGAGGAATACACATTATACCAGATATTTTCAAATCTTTGTTGATACAATAATCGTATAATTTCCTGAAATCATCTGGAAGAACTCCAGTTTTTTGATTCTCTTCTCCTATGTTTATTTGTATATAGAAATTTTTTGTCTTAGTGTTAACATCATTATATTTTATTATCTCATCTACAATTTTATTTCGATCAATTGTTTGAATTGTGTCGAATATATTTAAAGCTTGTTTTACTTTATTAGACTGTAATGGGCCTATGAGACTTAAATTAACTTTACTGTGGGTGTTAATGTTAGAATATTTCATTTGTGCCTCTTGAACTCTATTTTCAGCAAAATCTATATGACCAGATTTAATTAATTCTAATATATCATCTTGAGATCTAGTCTTTGTCACAATAATTAATTTTGCCCTCTTTCCTTTAAGATCAGTATTAATTTGTCTAAGGGCTTTATAATTTATGGACACAATCTAAGTTTATAATTCATATCCAAAATTATCGGAAACACTTTCGATATATTTCTTTAAAGCCTTTTTTTCTCGATTTGATATTTTAAATGATTGAGGTTTATCAACGGTGAGAATTTTTGAAACATATTCATTAATTATCGAATAATCTAGAGGAACGTCACAATTTGATTGTCGCAAGTGAAGTATAACACTTGCAAAAAACTCTTCAGGATTGTCATATAACTCCTCTTTTTTTACAATTGCTCCTCTAAGTGAATTAACAACATTAGGGTCAGACCAGCTATTTGTAAAAACACCCCATCCTTTTCTGGTTACACAAAGTTCTACATTATTATATGAATTTATAAGTGGAGTATCATCTGAGTTAAGAAATTCATTAATTGCTAAATCCTTAGAGTTTAATCTATCCTTTATTTTTTGATATAAACTATAAGGGTGTTCAATTAATAAAAAATAACATTTTGAAGTTCTAATATTAGTAAAGTTTAAATTGGCTGGAGTAGAGAAAAATGCAAATTGATTATCTAAAAATTGCAACACATCTTTTTTTGCATAAGTCAACATAGATTGGTAATAAACTGAATTATTAAATATATCATCCTGACCAATCTTTTTTGTACTTTTAAGAGAAGTTATTATGGAGGTTAATTCATTTTGATAATCAGATACTTTATAATTAGTAAATCCAATTTTACTGAGATAGTAGTTAATAAATTTTAATATTATTTTACTATCACTTTTGTCAAATGAATTTATTAAAACAATATTATCGTTAAATATTTTTTCTTCACTTGTAATTTTTAAAATTTGAGGAGTAAATTTTTTTAAGAGGTTGTAACCATTTATTGGACTTTTAATACAATATTCTGACAAATATGAATTTATCTCGGAAAATTTATTGTCTTTGAAAAGATCTTCGATTAACTTTAATTGGTAATGATACTTAATGTTTTGAATAATTTTCATATACAAGCTACTTTAAATTAATTATTTATATTTAATATGAATAAAGCAGTAAATTTACTTCATCAATATATTTCTAATAACCAGCTAGACAAGGCTTTAATAGAATGTAAAAAAATCATTAAGATTTATCCTAAAGAGATTTATTTGAAGAAATTATTGTCTCATATTTTTTTTCTAAAAGATGATTATAGTGCTGCAACTATTCAAACTCTTGAAATATTGGAGATTAGCCCCAATGACTTTGATTGCTTAAATAATCTTGGAATATATTATTTGAAACAAGAGGAGTACGAAATAGCACAGGTATACATAAATAAGGCAAAAAATATCAATAGTTCACATCCTGCTCCTTATCAAAATAGCACAGAGCTTTATATGAAAAAAAGAGATTTTAATAAAGCTGCTGAGGAGCTTGACAAATGCATATCGCTACACGAAGAGCACTCTGATGACTATAAAAAATATAAATCAACTTTACTAACCAGGATAGAAATTTTTATTGCACTTAAAGAACAAAACCTTGCAATTAAATTTATTGAAAAATATTTATCAATTAAGTTCGATGGTGAGTTATTATTGACCTTAATTCAAATAAATAAAAAAAATGTTGATCACAATTTGATAAGACTATGTGAAGAGAAAACACATACAAAATCATTTGAGTCTAGTCTAGAAAAGTACCAAGAATTAGTCCCTTTGTACTTTGCTCTCGCAAGTTTTTATGAAAAAGACGATGCTACATTATCTGAAAAATATTATGTAAAGGGGAATAAAGAAGTTTTTAATATTCAAAGACTATCTATGATGAAATTTCAAAAATCTGTCCTAAAAATTATAGAAAATTACAATACTTTAAAAAATGAAAATATAAATGATCAAAACAAGGGTATTAATAATATTTTTATAGTTGGCATGCCAAGATCTGGGACTACATTAACAGAATCCTTAATCACTGCTAATAATGAAGTTTTTGGAGCGGGAGAATTGATTTCGCTTTATGACTTATCAAATCGATATATCCATGATCTAGAGCAAAGCCTATTAAACATGAATCATGTAGTGGACAAATACATTAAAAGAACAAATTATTTTTTAAATAATTTTTCAAAAGTTGCGGATAAACTCCCAAATAATTATCATTTGATTGGTCATATAAGAAAATTTATGCCAGCTTCTAAAATAATATTAATTTTAAGAGACCCATGGGATCTTGCGTTGTCTCTGTTTAAACAAAGATATGTTGAGAATATTTCTTTTGCCTCTTCAATGTTTAATATTGGTATTCAAATAGCAAATTTTGAGATGTGTGTATTGTTTTGGCAAAATGAAGGAGTGATTGATGATAGAGTCCTTAAGATTAATTATGAAGATCTTGTCGGAAATTTTGATGAACACCAAAAAAAATTATATGAGTTTTGTGATATTAAATCAGTATATGAACCAATAAAAAGAGAGGGTTTTTTTGCAAAGACAGCTACTATGCATCAAGTACAAAAAAAAATACATACTGACTCTGTTAAAAAAGAGGAGTTCCAATCAATAAAGGCAGAATTTGTTGACGCTTTCTACTCACAAAGAGAGTTTTGGAGATCTAAAAAAATCATTGATATCCCTGATGATTTTTTTGGTTATAATATTTAATATGTATGTTGCAAAAATGCAACATTTTGGCAAATTACAATGATATTAAACCATTTTCAGTGTGAATATCTCTCATAAGTAATATTATCCTTTTCGAACAATATATTGTTTTATGAAAGGACAATTATAATGAAAAAACTATCATTATTGGTGTCTGCTATAACAGCTGGTATTTTTACCACTGCACAAGCAGATATCTCAGTTAGCGGTTCAAGCACAATTGCTTATCAATCAGCTGACTCAAACAATAACTCAGCACACGGTGGAGCAGTATCATTTGCTCTATCAACAACTACAGACTCAGGTATGACTGTTTCTTCAGGTGCTGGTATTACTCTTAGTGCATCTTCAACTGGTGCATCAAAAGTTGTATCTGGTTTCCAGAATATTACTTTTGCAACTGGTGGAACAACAATCGTTCTTGGTAACGATGTTGGGCTTCCTGATGGTGTTGGTGATGTTGGTGGTGTAGTAGGAGATATTGCTGCTCTTAACAACAACGGTATGTCAAAGACTGTTGCTATTACAGATGACGAAGGTACTGGTGTTTCTTTAACAACAGCTCTTGGTACTGCAACTGTTGGTCTTTACTATGTTGCAGACTCAACTCCTGCAACAACTACTGGTGACATCGACGGTGCTGCTGATACTGGTTCAGGTGCAAAAATCTCAACCACTATTGGTGACTTAGGAGTGACTCTTGGATATGCAACATACGAAGATGCTTCAGCCGACGATACTGAGACAGGTATTGCAGTAACATACGCAGCTGGTGGTGGAACAATCTCAGCTGGTTATGAAAATTCAACTGGTACAAATGATGGTAACCAGTTCGGTGTTTCATACGCAATGACACTTGACGCAGCTTCAGTAACTATTGGTTACTCTTCTGCTGATGTAGATAGCACATCTGCAACTCAAACAGACGTTGCTGTTTCATACCCATTAGGTGGTGGTGTATCAGTATTTGCTGAATTAAGATCTGTTTCTGGTGATACTGGAACTGACACATCAAGCACATCAAACTCAACAATGGCTATTGGATCATCAATTACTTTCTAATATCTAGCTTATACAAAACAAGGGGATTTTTTCCCCTTGTTTTTAAATTACATATATCTTAATCTCATTAATCGTTAATTACTTCTATCTTTCAATGCGCAAATTAATTTTATTTACTCTTACCCTTTTACTTTCAATGACTTTATTATCTTGCCAGGGAACGTTGCAACAAGAGATGGAAAAAATGGATAAAATATATGGGTATTGTGACAACCCTCATAGAGATTTAAATGAAATGGATTACGAAATATGTAAATCTAAAGAAAGAGCAAGAGCACCTTCAAATAAAAATGAGAACATGGAACCATTTAACTTAACAGAACTTATAGACAAAGTAAGAGGTGAAGATTTCAATACAAATGGATACGTTAAAACAAGTGTAAACCCATTCTTATGGCAAGGATCAATTGATGTGACTTCAGTATATGATTTAAAGATTGCTGACTCAAATGGGGGGTTTATTCAAACAGAATGGATCTTTGACAAAAATGCATTGGAAAAGAGATGCATGATAAAAATACAAATTATATCTGCTGACTATGTGAGTACTGGTATAAAAACTAAATTCCTTTGTGAAAATAAAAATCAAAATACTTGGCAAACTGATGGTAAACAATATTTAGAGGAAGAAAAAATGCTAACCTTAAGAATATTAGAAGCATCACAAAAGTACTCAAATACATCAATAAATTAAATTTTAAGTGGCAAATAAAAACTACATATTAGAAATGTTTCCATATCCGTCTGGTAATATACACATGGGGCATGTCCGTAATTATGTAATTGGAGATATATGCGCTAGATATCATAAACTAAAAGGTGATGAAGTTATCCATCCTATGGGCTGGGACGCATTTGGGTTACCTGCTGAAAATGCAGCAATTCAATTTAAAACTCACCCACAAGACTGGACACTAAATAATATTAAAAATATGAAGTCCCAACTTCAGAAACTGGAATTGGATTTAGACTGGGATAAAGAATTAGCAACATGTAATAAAAATTATTATCGTTATCAGCAAGAATTATTTATTGATCTTTATAAAGCAGGCTTAGCTTATAAAAAAGATGCTTTAGTTAATTGGGACCCTGTTGATCAAACCGTTCTCGCGAATGAACAAGTCATAGATGGAAAGGGATGGAGAACTGGGGCTCAAATCGAAATGAAGACTCTCTCACAGTGGTTTTTTAAAATTACAGATTATGCAGAGGAGCTGTTAGATGGTTTAGACAAACTAGAGCTATGGCCTGAAAAAGTAAAAACAATGCAAAGAAACTGGATAGGTAAATCAACTGGAGCAGAGATAAAATTTAAAATATCTGACAAAGACGAATTTTTGAATATATTTACTACAAGACCAGATACGATTTACGGAGCAACCTTTATTGCTGTTTCCATTAATCATCCTATTGTGAAAAAAAATTTAGGAAAAACTAGAATTCAAGATATTAAAAAAAATTTTGAGACAGTTGATACCGAAAAAAATAAAGTTGGCGTACCTCTTGAAATAAATTGTGATCATCCAATATTGGAAAAGAAAATACCTGTCTATATTGCAAATTTTGTACTTGATAATTATGGAGAGGGAGCCATTTTTGGATGTCCAGCACATGATGAAAGAGACTATGAATTTGCAACTAAATACTCTTTACCAATTATAAAGGTAATAAAATGTAGTGATGATGATTTACCATTCACTGAAAAAGGAACTTTAATTAATTCACCAATGCTTGATGGCCTAGATCAAAATGAAGCAATAGCAAAAATTGTTAATTTTTTTAAGGGCAAAGGCATAGGAAGAGAAAAAATTAACTATAAAATTAGAGATTGGGGGGTGTCTAGACAAAGATATTGGGGATGTCCGATACCAGTTATCTATTACGAAGATGGCTCATATAGAGTGCTAGATAAATCTGAATTACCAGTTCTACTACCATATGATGTTAACCTTCAAGGTAAAGGTAATGCCCTTTTAAATCTAAAAAGTTGGAGAGAAGTAGTTTGTTCAAAAACAAAAAAAAAGAGCTTACAGGGAAACTGATACTCTAGATACATTTGTAGACTCATCTTGGTATTATATTAGGTTTTTGAACAATAACTTAGACAAGCCCTTTGATAAAAACCAAGTGAACCAATTTCTACCTGTAGATAAGTACATAGGTGGTATAGAACATGCTATACTTCATCTTTTGTATTCAAGATTTTTTATGAAAGCTCTAAGAGATATATACAAATTAAAAGTTGACGAACCTTTTAACCAACTTTTCACTCAAGGAATGATTACACATAGGACATATAAAACAAAAAATAACGAATGGATAATGCCAAAAGAAGTTATATCAAGAGATGGAAAATACCTCAGAGAAAAGACAAAAGAAATAATTGAAGAAGGTCCTTCTGAAAAAATGTCAAAATCAAAGAAAAACGTTATTGAACCTGATGAAATATTAAATAATTATGGAATTGATGCCACTAGAATTTTTGTAATCTCAGACTCACCACCAGATAGAGAATTGGAATGGACAGATGAAGGTATTCAAACTTCAAAAAATTTAGTTCGAAGAATTGATAGACATTTCTCTCAAAAAAAGACAAATGTTAATATTTCTAATGAAAAAAAGGTGGAGAAATTTATCTATGATATAGAGAAAAATATTTTGAATTTTTCACTAAACAAGTGTGTCGCAGATATATATACTCTTCTAAATTATCTTGAAAAGGAAAATGTTTACCTTTCAAATAGTGAACTAGGCAAAAAAGTTTTGGTTTGTTTATTCCCCATAATGCCAAAATTAACAAAATCAATTAATAAAAAATTATTTAATTCTAATAACTTTGATAGGTGGCCTAAAATTAGAAAAGAGCTATTAGTTGAAAATGAAATTAATTTACCAATACAAATACATGGTAAATTAGTGACAACTATAAAGACTGAAAAGGGTTATGATGAAACTGATATTCTAAATAGTATATATCAATTAGATAAAATAAAATTTAAGATAAAAGAGAAAAAAATTATTAAGGTCATAAATGTTCAAGATAAAATTATTAACATTATTACTGGTTAGCTTTTTTCTTTTTTCCTGTACAGAAAACAAAATACAAAATTTTAATAATCAATACTCTTTAGATTATATTAGTGGTGAATATGATGGCCTTGTTCTAAAAAATATATTGACAAGTTATTTATTAAGTTTTGGTTTATATGATAATAATTCAACATTGCAAATTAAGTCATCAATATCTCACTCACCTACACTTTATATTACTAATATAGACAATACTTCCGATAGAGTGAATATTGAAAGCAGCATAAATGTAAAAATTGTAAATCAGAAAAATGAATGTGAAGTCTACTCATTTGATAAGACTTTGTCACAATTTTATATATTTGCTGATAGTGATAAATATTTAAGTAACGATAAAGCAGAAGAAAAAATTAAACGAGAAAATACTGAGACATTAGTAAAATCGTTTATAAATAATTTATATATAACAGAACAAAAATGTTCATCAAAAATTCTAAGGATAAGAGAAAAATATTATTGAATAATATTAGTGTTATAGAAAGTTTTTTGATAACTGAGAGGAATGATAAACTTATAATAAATCAAGTATCTGAAGAAATTGGTACTTTCTATAAGAATTTCATTTATAGATCTTGTGCTGAGAAAGGAATTAAAATTATTCTCAGCAATAGAGAAGAGGAAAGGGAAACAGAAGATTTATTCAAAGAGAAAGATTTAAAGATTTGCCTAACAAATAGTGCAAAAAATATTGAAAGCGTTTTATCTAAGAGAGAAAAGTTTATAGTAATCACAGATTATAAAATTTTTAAAAAATATTCTAATAGTTTGTTATCAGTCAATGGATACAATTATGAAAAGGATATTAAATATTATGTACAAAATAATCTTAAAATAAGTAACTTAGATATCTTAGAGTTTTGTATATCTACACCTCAACTAGTTTTTTCAGAAACTTCAAAATTTCTTGTCAATAGCAAAGGCTATGTCAAAGAAACAAAAATAAATGAAAGAAATAATCCTATATTAGAACTAAGAAAAGAATTGTTTAATTTTAAAAGAAAAAAGGGTGATTTAAGGAAAGCTTATGAAATTTTAAAAAATGAAGCAAAATTTAAAAAATTCAATTTTTTAGTTTATTAATAAGAAAATTATACTGCTCTAAATTTTCATAGAATATTTTTATACAACCTTTTCCATTTGAGTTATATGTTATTTTTGTTTTAAAACCAATTGTACTGCTAAGGTTTAGCTCCTCATTTATTAAATTTGGTTCGGTTATTGATGCTTTTTTTTTATTTTTTTCAAGATCTCTTACAGTAAGCTTTCCTTTCTCGATCTGATTTAAAGTATTTTCATCGAAGTCATCAGGTGTTTTCCCAATTAAAGCCCTTGCATGACCCATTGAAATCTTACCTTTATTTAAAAGGTCTAAGAAATATTCATGAAGATTTAATATTCTCAAAAGGTTTGTTATGTGTGATCTACTTTTTCCAACAATATTGGCAAGATTTTCATGTGTATAATTGTTTTTATTAATTAATCTTAGATAAGCCATGGCCTCTTCTGAAATCTTTAGATCCTCTCTTTGTATATTTTCGATAAGTGATATCTCATCTTTATCCAAATCATCCGGAAGTAGTAATGATGGTAATATCTTGAGATCTGCTAGCTGTGCAGCTCTCCATCTCCTCTCCCCTGCTACTATTGTAAAATTGTCATTATCTTTTCTAATTAAGATTATTGGCTGAATTAATCCGTTTTTTTTAATTGATTGTGCTAACTCATCAATCTTTTCTTTATCAAATTCCTTCCTTGGCTGAGACTCATCTCTGAATATTTTCTCTATTGAAACCAATAGTAATCCTTTATTTTCAGAGTTACTATTTTGAATAATCTTTTTATCACCTAACAGGGAGGAGAGGCCTTTACCTAATTTTTTATTTACCAATTTGATGAATGCTCCTTTCTAAAAATTCCTTTGCCAATGCAATATAAGCTTGTGAACCACTACACTTTAAATCGTATATAATAGCTGGCAACCCATGGCTTGGGGCCTCAGACAATCTGACGTTTCTTGGCACATTAAATTTGTATACATTAGTGTCAAAATATTCTCTTGCTTCTTTTTCAATTAATGAAGATAAAGAATTTCTTCTGTCATACATCGTTAAAATTATTCCATTTAATTTTAAACTAGTATTTAAATTTGTTTTGACTGCATCAATTGTTTTAATCAGTTTAGAAAGACCTTCTAAGGCAAAAAATTCACATTGAACAGGAATTAAAATTTCATCACTCGCTACAAGTGAACTAATGGTCAATAACCCAAGAGTGGGTGGTGTGTCAATAAAAACATACTCATAAAAATTCATTATATTACTTAAATAATCTTTTAATAAATAATTTCGATTTTCGTCATCTGCCAATTCATATTCTGCAGCAGCAAGATTCTCACAAGCTGATATCACATCTAAATTAGGTATTTGTGATTTTTGTATAGCATTGTTAATTTTAACTTCATTACTAAAAACTCTGTAAATTGAAAGTTTAGGATCATATGCATCAAAAGACATTGAAGAATTATATTGGGGATCCATATCAATTACTAAGACCTTCTTATCTATTGATGCTAAAGCAGTAGCAAGGTTAACAACAGTTGTTGTTTTTCCAACACCTCCTTTTTGATTAGCGATTGTAATTATCATTTAGCACATACTATAATAATTTTAGAGTCATCAGATGTTATACTTGGATATGTTTTACATAAATAATTGTTATTGTTTAAAATTTGTAATTCGGATAAGTAGGACTTCCCTTTTAGTAAAATAAACTTTGTATGCTTGTGAATAATTTTTTTAGTTAGAGATATGATTTTATCGACTGGTGCAAACGCTCGAGCTGTAATGTAATCGATATTGAGGCCTGATAAGTCTGAAATAGATTTGTTGTGAACTTTATAATCTAAACCAAGTCGTAACTTGCATTTATCTAAAAAGATTGATTTTTTTGGGGATTTTTCAACTAAATGAAGGTTTTTGTATCCTATTATGGATAAGATAACTCCAGGTAACCCGGCACCTGAACCTATGTCCATGTGTGTTTTTTTTTTATTAGGTAGGTATCTAACTATTTGTATGCAATCAAGTAAATGCCTTTGATCAAAATTTTCTACTGTACTTTTGCCAATTAGGTTCATTTTTTTATTTTCGTCTATTACTAACTTTTTATATTCGTATAATTTTTTTAAAATAAATTTATAATTTTCAAAATTTTCATTACAAAAAATTGTTAAATTATCGTCGAGCAATTTTATTTCCACTAATTTTTTTATATTTCATTATTTGAAAAAGTGCGCTGGGTGTTATACCAGATATTTTACATGCATCATTTAAGTTTGTAGGTCTATGTTTATTTAATTTTTCGAGTATCTCTCGCGATAACGAAGGTATTTTATTGAAATCAATATTG
>MDTB01124761.1_pt1 | contig 16452 bp, 13 predicted proteins | sample 811161 | NCBI WGS metagenome assembly MDTB01 (sample SAMN05326650, study PRJNA326480) | marine metagenome | isolation source: seawater | place: Mediterranean Sea | collected 2009 | reverse complement strand
TCTGCTGCTGGAGCTTCCTCTACTGCTGGAGTTTCCTCAGAAGCTTCTACTTCAATATCTTCAGCAGATTTTGATTTTGATTTTTTAGATAACTTTTTATCTTTTTTTCGTTGTTTTCTAGCTTCTTCATTTTTTTTCCACTCTTCAAGTAATTTTTCTACTTCACTATCAGATTTTCCTTGAGTAATTAAGTGCCATTTATAACCAAGCCCAGTTCTTTTAAACAAAGAATTAACTGATTCAGAAGGAATTGCGCCATCTTTTAACCATTTAATAACTAAATCTTCTTTAATATTGCAATCATGATTGGAACTAACAGGATTAAACCATCCTAACCTTTCAATTTCTCTTCCACTTCTACGTTTGCTAGAATCAATGGCTACTATTCTGTAAAAAGGACTTTTCTTCCTACCCATTCTTTTAAATCTTATTTTAACTGCCAATGTTTACTCCTTCCGTAATTGAATTACTGTGAATTTAACCAAAATTAAATGGTAAATTCATATTATTTTTATTTTTCATTTTTTTGATCATTATTTTCATTTGATTAAATTGTTTTATAAGTGTATTAACCTCTTGAACAGTTCTTCCGCTACCATTAGCAATTCTTTTTCTTCTAGAACCATTAATTATTTCAGGTTGAACTCTTTCTTTTTTTGTCATTGAGTTTATAATCGCTTCAATCCATTTAAATTCATCTTCATTTATGTTTACATTTTTTTGAATTTTAGATAGACCTGGAATCATTGACATAATGCTAGATAACGAGCCCATTTTTTTTAGTTGTTGTATTTGATTTTTATAATCCTCAAATGTAAATATACCTTCTTTTAATCTCTGTGCGCTATTTATAGCTAAATCTTTATCAATGTTTTGTTCAGCTTTTTCAACTAAACTTACAATATCTCCCATCCCCAAAATTCTTGATGCCATTCTTTCTGGATGAAAAATTTCAAAATTTTTAACAGATTCACCTACACCAATAAATTTTATAGGTTTACCAGTACACTCTCTTAATGATAAAGCAGCACCACCTCTTGAATCACCATCTAATTTTGTTAATATTATACCTGTAATATCTAGACATTTATTAAATTCTATAGCAGAAGTAACTGCATCTTGTCCAGTCATACTGTCAGCTACGTATATTATTTCATCTGGCTTTGAAATATCACCAATTTCTTTAATTTGATCCATAAGCAAATCATCTATATGTAATCTACCTGCTGTATCAATTATTAAACAATCAAATGCCTTTGATTTAAAATATTCTAAACCTTTTTTTACGACTTCTAGTGGATTTTTACAATTATCAATATAAAATGTTTCTATATTATTTTCAGATGACAAAACTTTTAATTGTTCAATAGCAGCTGGTCTTTGAAGATCTGCTGCTATTAACAAGGATTTTCTATTTTTATTATTCTGTAAATGATAGGCAAGCTTTACACTTGTTGTGGTTTTACCAGAACCTTGAAGCCCTGTAAGTAATACAACTGAAGGTTTTTTCTTACAAAAATCTTCTGTGCTATGTTGACTTCCTAGAAATTTGGTTAATTCATCTTTTAATAATTTGATAAATTGTTGGCCAGGTTTTATGGAACTAAAAACTTTACTTCCTTTTGTTTGTTCCTTAACTCTATTGATAAAGGATTTAGCTACCTTATAATTTACATCAGCCTCTAGTAAAGCTCTTCTAACATCTCTAAGTGCAGCATCAATATTAGATTCAGTAATTTTGCCCTCACCCTTAATAGATTTTAAAGCTTTATTTAATCGTGTTTGTATTTGTTCAAACATTATAATTCTATATTTTTTTAATTTAATTTATTTTACAGCCAGGTAATTTAGTTCTCTCGACTGAACTCTGCAAGGGAATAAAAAAAGAAACTACAGTTTGCTGTTTTCTGATATAAAGTCTCTAAATTCTGAACTAATTTTATTCCATTCATAATTCATTGCAAAATTTTTCATATCTTTAAGATTTTGAGGTGTTTTAATTAGATCAACAATATGCTTAGAAAATTCGAAATTTGAATTAGCTATTAAAAAATTATCATTTAATTTTTTTAATTCATTATTAAAATTTGTCATTACAATTGGTTTTTCCATTAATGAATATTCAAAAATTTTATTAGGTAAAATATATTTAGATAATTCATTTTTCTTGAATGGAATAATACATATATCAGCATAATATAAATATTTCCCTATATCTAAATAGTTAATGGTTGATAAATAATTTACATTTTTACATTTTACTATTTTACTAAAAATTTTACTAATCTGTCTCTTTATATTCCCAATGAAAATAAATTTTATATCTGGTAAATCTGAAATTACATTTTGCAATAATTTATAGTCTAATCTTGTATCAATTGATCCAATGTACATTACAATTTTTTGGTTTGTTTTTTCTTTTTTAATGTTTTCAATAATGTGATTATCATATGATTTTAAAAGTAATTTTGAATCAACACCATTAGATATTATTTTAATTTTATTATGATATTTTTTTGGTATAAAATCTTTATATGAATTAAATGGTATGATAATTTTGTCGGAAAATTTCAAAGTTTTTTTAAAAAAATAAAGTTTATTTTTAGAATTTGGAAATGCTAAAGGATTATCATTGCAATCATAAATGATTTTTATATTTAGCTTTTGTTTTAACTTAATTAAAAATTCAATCCAATATATGTTTGATATTATTAAGCAATCTGGCTTAAAACTTCTATCATTTAATATTTTTTTAACTAAATAATTTCCAATTCTTTTCAATAATATTTTTATTAGAAAAAAATTTAATAAAATGTTTAGAGTTTTTATATCCGAATTCTGTATTTGAGGAATTGTTATATATTTAATATTCTTTTCAATAGATATATTGAAATTATTTTTTAAATTAAATGATAACGGTTCGATAAATAAAATCTCATCATTATCTTTAAAATTAGATAATATATGTTGTTTTCTTGTCCTTAAGTAGGACCATTTTATTTCTGAGAACCAAATAATTTTCATTTAAGTATATATTTTCTATGAATTTATTAAAAAATATTAAAATAGATAAAACTAAAATAACACAACTAAGCTATGTTTTAGCTACATTATTTGTATTAACCATAATTTTATATCGCAATTTTATAACTGGTAGTCAAATTTTTGGATCTAGCGATTATTTTGCACCAAAAATGATTTCAGAATCTATAAAGAATCTGCAAAATACTTATGGGGAGTATCCATATTGGCTTCCATCAATATTTGGTGGGATGCCTACCATTCATTCCTTACAAAATATTTCTAATTATTATTTCCCAAATTACATTTTAAATATTTTAAAAATATTTTCTGCACCTGAGATATGGACACAGTTACTTCATCTTATTTTTGGAGGCTTAGGAGTTTACCTATTACTTAAATTCTTAAAAACTAATTCTTGGACCGCAACAATTGGAGCAATAGCATTCTTAATGATACCCTATATGAATGTATGTATTGTTCATGGTCATGGAAGTCAAATTATGACTGCATCATATTTTCCTTGGGTTTGTTTCTCATTGTTTAGATTAAAAGAGAAAATAACTATAAAAAATTTAGGTTTGTTTGCTATAATTGTTGGTTTTCAATTACAAAGAGGACATATACAAATTGCTTATAATACATGGCTTATGATTGGTATTTTTATATTATTTTCAATTATTTCAAACAAAACACCATTTAAATTTTACTATTATACATTAATTGCTCTTTGTTCTGGTTTTTTAATGTCTCTTTCTATCATATGGCCTAGCTATCTATATTCTGAACATTCTATTAGAAGCGTTTCTAATGGTGGCGCTGCTTTTGAATACGCAACTAATTGGTCATTTTCATTTTCAGAAATGATCACTTTTTTAGTTCCCTCATTTTATGGCTTTGGCGGAGCAACATATTGGGGAACAATTGAACCCGCGATGACAGATTTTCCAAACTATATAGGGTTACTGACAATAATTTTTACACTTTATGCACTAATTAAAAATAAGAAAAATTATTACCTATTATTTTTTATTATTAATTCACTTTTCTTTTTGTTATTATCTATGGGTAAAAATTTCTTTTTATTTGAAGATATATTTAATGTTCTTCCATTTTTTAACAAATTTCGAGTACCTATGATGAGTCTTATGATGTTCCAATTTTCAATTATTATAATTTCAGCAATTGGTTTACAACATTTCATAGAAAATATAGATGATAAAAAACAGGTCAAATATTTGATTACAATTACTTTATCTATTGGGCTAGTAATGCTATTTGTTAAATTTATAACAATTAATGCTATAAATTTAGATTCTTCAACTATTACCGTTGTTAAAGAAATGATTCATGATGATTTAAATAGATCATTATTAATCATTTCTATATTTATATCAATTGTTACATATTTATTGTATAATACAATTAAAAAGACTCATATTTTAGGCATAATCCTCATCATTAGTTTCATTGATATGTATTTTATAAATAATAAATTAATAAATGATAATAATGTTGTATTAGAATCTAAAACTATAGATAATGTATTAAAACCATTAAACACTTTAAAATCTATAAATACTATTGATAACATACCAATAAGATCAATATCATTTACTGGATATAATGGTATAAGAAATTGGATGGCTTATTCTAATCTTCAAGATATAACAGGTTATCATCCTGCAAAACTCAAAAATTATGGGTTTTTTGAACCTTATCTAAATACAAATATTGGAAGAAATTTATTTAAAATGCTTAACGTCAAAAATATCATTAATTGGAATGGTCAATGGGAAATTAGCTCAACAATTGAAAATTTAGAACCCTTAGATCGAATCTTTATGATTGAAAATCTTTATAATTATAATAAAGATGAAGATTTATTAATAGCCATGAATAGTGATGAATTTGATCCACGTATAATTTCATATACAAAAAGTGAAATTCCTTTTTTCAGAAAACCAAATGAAACTTCAAATGTTAAAATTCTAAATTGGTCGCCTAATGAAATTATAATTGAAACAAATACAACCGTACCAATATTGGTAGGTTTGAGTGAAATTTACTACCCTAATTGGTACATTAAAAACCACGATATTGATATCATTGAAATCAATGGATTATTGCGCTCATTTGTAGCACCGGAAGGAAACCACAAAATAATAATGAAATTTAATTATAATGATGTCTTCTATTCTTCACTGATTAGTAAATTAATTTTTCTATTAATGCTATTTTTAATTTTATCAACAAAAATATCAACAATTTTTGCATCTAGAAATGAAAGTGAATAAAATTTGAATTATACTAAAGTTTATAGAGCAGAGAATACATTTGAAGCTAATTTTATTAAAGGTCTTCTTTTAGAATATTCTATTGAATCTGTACTATTAGGTGAAAGTCTTTCAATTGCTATTGGTGAGCTTCCTGTTGATGCTATGCAAGTTGATATTTTAGTTGAAAATACTGATTTAGTTGAAACAAAAAAAATATTAAACATCTATAAAAAAAATTTGACTAAACTTGATTGAAATTTTATAAATTGATATTAATTATTATTTATTAACTTCCATTCAGTACAGGGTTTTTCAATGGTACAATCTAGATTTTGAACCTTAATTATAGTATCAATTTTTAAAGAATTTCCAACTATTCCTCCTAAAATTGATGCACTAAGTGCAATCCCTGCACCAGCGATAAAAACTTCTGGTTTTGAAATTAACCATGTATCTTGAAACATTAATGAAAAAACACCTGAAAGTACTATTCCACTAACAAATATTTTCTCAAATAAAGGTCTAGAAAGTTTTTTATAATCATAAATTATAATTGAATCAATTGAATTTATACTAATATGATTATTAAGTAAATTCTCATTAAATGATTCATAAACATATTTTTTTTCATCAGAATTAATTGAAAATAACATGCCTTTTTTTAGAGTAAATTCATCATCACCTGTTTTGATTTTTACATCAGAAAAAAGAGTGCTAAATAGTATTAAAAGTGTTAGAAAAAATTTTATATTCATATTTAATAATTTATTTTTTATTTAAAAAGAAGATCTATAGCCTTATTTAAAAGATTTTCAATTTTTTTTGACCTACCAATCCACCAAATCTCATTAATAAAATTAAATCTATTAATAACTATACTCTTTGTCCTAGATAAAGACCTTAAGCCTTCCTTACCATGCATCCTTCCAATTCCGCTTAATCCCTCACCTCCAAAAGGTATACTAGCAATACCATAGTGAGTTAAAACATCATTAATAGAAACTGTACCTATTTTTAATTTTTTCACAATACTATCTATTCTCTTTTTGTCTCTACCAAATATACTAGAGCTAAGACCGTAACCTGTTTTATGCACTTTTTGTATTAAATCATCTTCATTATTAAACTTCCTAACTGAAATAACAGGCCCAAAAGTTTCTTCATTAACAATTAATGAATCTTCATTTGGTTCTAATACTAAAGTAGGAGTAATAAAAATATTTTTATCATCACTTTTACCTTCAATAATTTGACAATTAGATCTGGCATCATCTATATGTTTATTTACTTTTTTTGCATTATCATCAACAATCATTGTACTATAATCACCATTTAATCCTGATTTTAAATTTTTGATTCTAGCTGAAATATCATTTACAAATTTTTCATAAATCTGATCTTCAACATATAATTCTTCAGTTGATATACAAGTTTGGCCTGCGTTACTAAAACCACCAAAAACAGCAGATTCTACAGCTCTTTTAATATTTGCATCATTTAAAACTATCATTGGATCTTTTCCGCCAAGTTCTAAAATACAAGGTTTCAATGTTTCGGCACATTGCTTTGCTATTACTTTTCCTACTACACTACTTCCAGTAAAACAAACAATATCAATATTATTGTCATTAACAAGTTGTTTTCCAACATGTGCTCCACCGATAAGAATTTGAAATGTATTTTCATACCCAATGTATTTATCCCAAATTTTTTTCAATAATAATGAAGTTAGCGGAGTATGTTCAGAAGGTTTTAAAACGACATTATTACCTGCAAGCAAAGCTTCAACTGATGCAATTAAAGGTGTAGCGAGTGGATAGTTCCAAGGTGAAATAACAGCCGCAACTCCAAGCGGCTCATATTTAACATATGCTTTTTTTGTTTTCATTAAACCAGAACTTCTTTTTTGTAATTTTAATGCTTTTTTAGCAATCTTTGAAATTTGCTTTAAGTGATCTAAAGAGGTGAATATTTCAATTGTTATATCAAAATCAATCTTTCCAGTTTCACTTTTGATAACATTATGAATTTTATTTTTATTCTTTACAAGTGCTTTTCTATAATTATTTATTAGAGAGACTCGTTTATTAACTGATAATAATGACCATGAGTCATCAATCTTGGATTTTTTAATAATTTGATTAATGTCTATATCACTTGATAAAGGAATAGATTTTAACTCCTCTTTTGATAAAGGATTTAAAACAATTAAATTATTATTTTCAAATTTTGCTGACATTATAATTATTATTTAAATAAATCTTTAAAATATTCCTTAATATCATCCAAGAAGTTACTTTGATTTTTTTTGCTGTAATTATTTAAATTTTGCCCAACAAACTTAACAAGGCCAATTGCTGTAGCATACCTTGGGTCAAAAATATCTATTTCACTATTTTCAACCTCAAAATCATTTACAGGCTCTCCTTTTTTTATAGGCATATTAAATACATCAAATGCTGTTTTGACAATACCATCAAGCTTCGACCCTCCACCAGTTAAAACTATTCCAAATGTATAATCTCCATTAAAGTCTGCTTTTTGTATTTCTTCTTTAGATAATTCAAAAATTTCCTTAATCCTAGGTTCTATAACTTCTGCAAGAATTTTTTGTGAGATTTTAAACTCATTTCTACCAGCTACACCTTTAACAACAATTTCATCATTTTCATTTGATTCCTCTAAATTAGATGTTCCAAATTTTTGTTTTAACTCTTCAGCTTGCTCAATAGATGTTTGTACTCTGTATGCAATATCGTTTGTTATTGTAGCACCACCTACTGGAACAACTCCTGTATTTAATACACTTCCATTAGCATATGAGATAACATCAGTTGTACCACCACCAATGTCTATTAAAATACTTCCAAGATTCATTTCATCTTTATTTAATACTGAACATGCAGATGCTAATGGTTCTAATATAAATTCTATAACATTAATACCAACTTGATCTAAGCAGGTTAATATATCCTGTTCTGTATTTATTGAACTTGTTACTAGATGCACTTTAGCTTCTAAGCGTCTTCCAGACAACCCAAGTGGAGAAGCAATTCCTTCCTGATTATCTACTACATACTCTTGAGGAAGTATATGCATTATTCTTCTATCTGGAGGTATATTGATATCAGCAGCTAACTCTTGAACTTTTTCTATATCTTCATTAGTAATCGAATTTCCAATTGCTTGATTTTGATTTCCAGATTGTATTGAAGTTACACCTGAATAGTTAAGGCTGCTAATATGATCCCCTGAAATACCAACAAAAGCCTCTGAAATCTCTATTCCAGACTGCTCTTCAGCTATTTCTACAGCTTTAGTTACAGAGTTTATTGTTTTTGTTATATCAACAACTACTCCCCTGTTTAGTCCATCTGATATACTATCACCCAAGCCAATAATCTTATTGATTTTATTTGCTTCTGTATTGAATTCAGCTACAAGAACCACAATTTTAGTTGTTCCAATATCTATTACTGTAACTATCTTATCTTTATTTATATCATTCATAATATTTATTTCTTTATAATTATTTGATTTTTATATGAAAGTTTTATTTCTGCTAAATCTGAAATTTTACTAATATTTAAACTATCTAATAAACTTTGATCATTCAAAATTATTAATAATTTTGATAATTGATTATCAATATTTTCATGTTCAAAAGTTAATTTAGTATCAATTAAATTGACACTAATAAAGTCTTCCTGAATATTTATTGATTTTAAATCTGTATTTTTATATTGCCTATTAAACCATCCCAATATATCAAGTCCATTTAATAAATATTGATTGTTTTGTTTATTATAATTTATGTTAGATATTAAATCAGAAACTGAAGAATTTTCATTCAAGTTTTTATAAATTTCATAAACAAAAAAATTTAGTTTTACATTTGGAATGCTTTTATCAACAAAATAAGAATCGAAAATTAATCCATTTGCATCAATTGCAAAATCATAAACATCATTCTTTATTATATAAATAGGGTCTTTTTCTTTAATCTGTATAAATATTTCATTTGGTATATTATAAGATATATGAATTTTATCAATTAAATCATATTGATTTAAATTTATAATTTTTGATACAAATAAACTTATATCCTTAGCCGAATAAAACTCTAAACTATCAATATTATATTCAATTAAATCATAAATAATTTCATTTTTCATAAATTTATTTCCTTCAAAAATGAATGTATCATAATGATTTATTTTTTTTTTATTTGAATAAGATGATAAATAATAAATACCACAACATATAAAAATTAATATAAATATATTTATAAAATTTTCTTTCAAACTATATCCTTAAGCTGTTCTTTAGTAAAACCCATAAGCTTTACTTCTAACTCTAAATTGACTTTAAATTTATTATAAACCTCAGCTTTAATAATTTTAATTAAATCTGTAATATTATCTGAAGTTGCGTTTCCATGATTAATAATAAAATTAGCATGCTTTGTAGATATTTCAGCATCTCCTTTTTTTAAACCTTTTAACTTTGCTTGGTCAATTAAATATCCTGCAGCTGTTCCATTTTTCGGATTTTTAAAAATACTACCTGCAGATCTATATTGTAATGGCTGATTATTTCTTCTAGATTGTGATGCTTTATCTTTATTGATTTTAATTTCATTTATATCACCTGTTTGAAATTGAAACTTAGCTTCAACTACAATTTCATTTTTAGGTATATTTGAATATCTATAAGAAAATTCTAAATCTTCTTTCATATAATTTTTTTCAATTCCTTCTAAGGTAATACATTTAATACTTACTAAATAGTTTGAAATTTCACTACCATAAGCACCAGCATTCATTATTAATGCACCTCCTAAAGTACCAGGAACTCCAATTAAACTTTCTAAACCTTTGACAGAGTTTTTAGTTAACGTTCTTACCATTTGTCCTAGCATAACGCCAGTTCCTGCAACGGTTTCAAATGAATCATTATAATCAAAATTTTTAAAGGATTTTCTTAAACATAAAACTATACCATCAAAACCATTATCACTAATTAACATATTAGAACCTGAGCCCATAAAAAATATTTTGATATTATTTTTACAAGCATAATTTAATATTTTTTTTAAATCATCAATACTTGATGGATAAATAAATATTGATGCTAATCCACCAACCCCAAAAGTAGTATGCTTTTTTAAAGGTTCATCAAATAAAATTTTAGAATCAACTAAATTGCAGATTTCTTTTTTATGTAATTCCAACATTATTTAATAGCCTCAAAAATTATTTCATTTTGCTTGTAAATATCACCTGCACCCATAGTAATAATTATATCTCCATCATTGTAAATATCTTTAATTTCATTTGGAAGCTTTTCAATATCTTGATTGTAAATTATATTTTTATTTCCAAGGGATAACATTTCATTATAAATAAGCTCACTTGTCACATTTTTAATAGGCTTTTCTCTAGATGGATAAATATCAACAATAACTGAAAAGTCACTTATAGCTAAGGCTTTAGCAAACTCTCTATAGAAACTACGTGTTCTAGAAAATAGATGAGGTTGAAAAACAGTAATCACCTTATTTTTATAAGATTTTTTTATTGCAGATATTGAAGCTTCAACCTCTGTTGGATGGTGAGCATAATCATCAATTAATATTGTTCCATTTTCCAATTGATTTTTTATTTCTAATCTTCTTTTAACGCCATTATATTTTTTCAAACCATTGACAATATCTTTAATATCTACATTTAAATATTTTGCTATTGTAATTGCAGCAAGGCTATTTAAAATATTATGATATCCAGGTACATTTAGATTAATATCACATAAGAATTTTTTATTTTCATATAATTTATATGATAATTTGAATTCTGAAAAAAGTATATCTATTGCTCTAAAATTAGCTTCTTCTGATAATCCATATGTTTTATATGATCTTTTTAACCTGCCAATTATATCTTTAATATTATCATCATCAATGCATAAACCAATAAAGCCGTTCAAAGAAGTTGAATTAGCAAAAGTAACAAAGGCATCTTTAACATCATCTAAGTTACTATAACAATCCATGTGTTCTAAATCTAAATTATTAATAATACTCATTGAAGGTTGCAGAGATAAAAATGATCTGTCAAACTCATCTGCTTCTACTACAATTAAATCACCTTTTCCAGATAGTGTATTTGATCCAAAATTATTAACTATACCACCTATTATAACTGTAGGATTAAGCCTTGCCTCAATTAATATACAACTAAGCATTGAGCAACTTGTTGTTTTACCATGAGTTCCTGAAATAGCAATACTTGTATCTTTTAACTTTATTAACTCTCCAAGCATTTCTGCTCTTTTTATAATTGGTATATTTTTTTTCTGAGCTTCTAAAATTTCGATATTATCCATTTTAACTGCAGAAGAATAAACAACTAAGTCTATGTTTTTAATATTTTCAATCTTATGTCCAATGCTTATACTAATCCCTAAATTTTTTAAATGATTTGTTCTTTCTGATTCATTTAAATCTGATCCAGATACTTTAAATCCATCATAATGAAGAAACTCAGCTATACCACTCATACCAATACCGCCAACACCAATAAAAAATATTTTCTTATTATTTTGTTTAATCATTTAATCTCAATCAAATTGATGACTTTATCTGCTATTTTAGTCTTAGCATCTTTTAAAATTAGATTATTAGCATTTCTACCTAAATCATTATCATTATTAAAAATTTCTAATATTTTTTTCTCAATAACATTATCTGCTAATTCTTTCTCTTCAATTAATATGGCAGCATTATTATCACTAAAATATCTAGCATTATGATATTGATGATTAGCAGCAGCTGTTGGAAGTGGCACTAAAATCATATTTTTTTTCAAAAGTGAAATTTCATTTACAGCCATTGCTCCTGCTCTTGATACAACAATATCTGATGCACCATACACATACTCCATTTTATCAATGAAATCTAATATTAAAATATTTTTATTAACTTTTAAATTTTTATACTTCGAATAGTTTTTTATACCACATTGCCAGATTAACTGATAATCATTATCAATATAAAATTGAAAATGTTCTTTAAAATGTTTATTAAATGCCTCTGAACCTTGACTGCCACCTATTACTAGTACTGTTTTTTTATGTTGATCTAATCCTAAATATTCACAAGCTTCATTTTTTTTAATTTCTTTCAAACTACTTCTTAAGGGTATTCCTGTATGTATCACATTTCCTTTAATGTATTCTTTAGTTTCCTTACTAGTAATACAAACACAATCTACATTTGCAGCTAATTTTCGCGTTGTAATTCCAGGGTAAGAATTTTGTTCATGTATAAGTGTTTTTATTTTTGTATTTAAAGATGCTAGCAATGGAATACCTGAAGCATAACCACCTGTTCCTATAATTGCTACAGGATTTATTTTTTTAATAATTAATTTAACTGTAACGTAAGATACTATAAATCTAAATGGAAAAAGAAAATTAGTAATTATATTTTTTATTGATAAAGTTCTTTGTATTCCCTTGATATTTAATAAGTAAAATTCTTTCTTCATTTTTTTTAGAATGTTTTTTTCTATACCATATTTAGATCCAATATATTTGATATTAAATCCTCTACTTTGAAGCTCATCACCAATTGCCAGTGCAGGAAATAAATGTCCACCACTTCCACCTCCAGCAATTAATATTATTTTATTTTTTTTATTTTCTACCATAATAAAATTTTGGGTTTAAATTTGACTGATTTTCTCTTGATATACACATCAAAATACCTATTGATATCATACTAAAAATTGTTTGTGAACCTCCATAACTAATAAATGGAATTGGAAGACCGGTAGTTGGTAAAATTTGCACAACGTAAGCAGAGTTTATAAGTAAATAAAAAAATATATTTATAGTTAAACCCATACTTAAAAACATATAAAATCTATTTGTTGATTCTTTAGATATTTTTAAACCTTGCAAAAATAAGAATGTAAAAAAAATAAATATAAAAAAAATCCCAATAAAACCTAGTTCTTCTCCAATTATAGCTAATACAAAATCTGTTTGCCCTTCAGGTATAAATCCATTATACTTAAAAGTACTATCTCCAATTCCATTGCCAGTTATACCGCCATTTGCTAAAGCAAGTATTGAATTTGAAGATTGGTGAGACTCTTCTAAACCAATCCAAAACTTTAATCTTTTTAATTGATACGGAAATCTCCATATTAAAACTATCAATGCGCATATACAGAATCCAAAAAGCCTAAAAATATTTTTTTTATTTAGACCCGCTATAAATAAAAGTGAAAATAAAATACTCGCTAACACAAGTGTTGTACTTAAATCAGGTTGATAAGCAATAATTGCCAAAGATATAAAAGCATATGGTATATAGTTATATAATAAAATTTTAGAATCATTTATATTTTTATAAAATTTATCAATAAATGATGAGGTGAAAATAATAATACCAAGTTTACCTAAATCTGAAGTAGTTAATATTGTCTGACCTCCGTATCTAATCCATCTATCAATTGATTCCGAACCTAAATTTGTAATTATTGGAATCAGCATTATTATCCATGAAAAAAACAATATGTAAATTGAAAATTTATTTAATATTTGAGGACTAACTAATTGAATAGAAATAATTAAACTAATACCTATCAAAAGCCAAAATAGTTGTTTTGAAAGAAAAAAAGTGTCTGACTTGTTAAATTTATAATATGCAAAAGAACTACTAGCGCTATACATTAAAAAAGTTCCAAATAGAATTATTGCTGAAACAGTTACAAGCAAAATAATATGATGATTATTATTTTTCATAATAAGTTTTTATAATATTTTTAAAATAATTTCCTCTTTGCTCATAATTTATAAACTGATCAAAACTAGCACATGCAGGAGACAATAAAATGCAATCTTCTTTCTTTGCTAGGTTTATTGATCTTATAACAGCTTTTTCAAATTTTTCAATCTTTTCAATATTATAAATACCATTTAATTTATTTTTTATATCAACTCTCGATTCACCATAACAAATAATATTAACTATTTGATCTTTATATTTTTCTAATATTTTAAAATCTGAATCATTTTTATCAATTCCACCCAATATCAAAATAATATTTGAAGATAGACTCTCAATAGCTGTACATGTGGCATTTAAATTCGTAGCTTTAGAATCATTGTAAAAAAGTTTATCTGATTTTATATTTAATAATTCTAATCTGTGTGGAAGATAATTGAAAGAATTAATACTATTTATAATTTTTTGATCATTTAACTCCATTATTTTACAAACTACAAAAGCAGATAAAATATTTTCATAATTGTGTTTTCCAATAATTGATTTTTTAAGATTATCAAAATTGATATTTTTATTATTTATAAAAAATTCATTATCATCACTAACTCTAAAATTAATTTTTTTTGCATTAGAATTTGGATGAAGACGTAATAAATTATTGTCATTTAATACTACATATCCATGACTGTCTTGATTCTTTGATATTCTAATTTTGGAGTTTATGTAATCATCAAAATTTTTATGGTGATCTAAATGATCTGGAGAAATATTTAAAATAATCGATATATGTGGTTTAAAAAATTTGATGTCTTCTAATTGAAAACTACTCAACTCCAAAACATGATACATTCTTTCATTAGAATTATTTTTTAACTCATCTAATACATTAACTGAAAATGGTATTCCTATATTACCACCTAACTTTGAATTATAATTATTATCACTTAAAATGTGATTAATTAAATTTACAGTTGTTGTTTTTCCATTAGTTCCAGTTAACGCTATTATAAATCCATTTGTAAACCAACTTGCAAACTCAATTTCACTTATTATAGGAATCTTATACTTAATTATTTTTTTTAAAATATTTATATCATTTGGAATGCCTGGACTTTTAATTATGATATCACTTTGTAATATTTTGTCTGAATGATTACCTAATTCATGTGGAAACTTATTCAAATCATTTTCACATTTATCATTTATATCGCTTATAAATATTTTTGCTTCAAGATATTTAGCGAGATTAGCTGCAGCAATTCCACTTTTAGCAGCACCTAGTATACCAATTTTTTTGTTTTTTATTGGTAGGTATTTATTCACTATTGTAACCTAAATGTACTTAATGAAAATAAAGCTAGTAAAATTCCAATAATCCAGAATCTTATCACAATTTTAGATTCTGATAAACCCTTTTGTTCAAAATGGTGATGAATAGGAGCCATTAAGAAAAATCTCTTACCTTCACCATATTTATTTTTTGTATACCTAAAATATAAAACTTGAATAATAACTGAAATAGACTCTATTACAAATAGACCACCAATTATAATTAATAAAATTTCTTTTCTTAACAGAACTGCAAATGTTCCTAAAATTGTACCTAAAGCTAAACTTCCTGTATCACCCATAAAAACTGATGCTGGATTAGAATTGTACCATAAAAATCCTAAACATGCACCAATTGTAGCAAAAGAAAAAATTAATAACTCATCTGAGCCTTTTAAATACAAAATATTCAAATAATCACTAAAATCAACACGACCAGATGCATATGCGATTACACCCATTGCAAGTATTGAAATAGCAGATAAACCTGTTGCTAGACCATCTAAACCATCAGTTAAATTAACAGCATTTGAAGTCGCTGTTATAACTGTAATTACTAATATTATATATAGCCATTGAGGTAACTCAATAAATCCATTAATTTTTTCTTCATCATATGAATTTGATGCCATAAACGGCAAAGAAATGCTTGTATCTGATACTTCATGTATCTGATCATTTTTGTAATCAATAAATATCTTTGGATTTTCTATATAATTTAAAATCATGAAAGCAATAAAGATACCTGTTATAATTTGTGCGATAAGCTTATATCTTGCAATTAATCCTTTTGAATACTTTTTTACTATTTTTAAATAATCGTCTAAAAACCCAATTGTCCCCATAAATAAGGTGGCAGCAATTATAATCCATGAATAATAATTATCTAATTTAGACCAAAGGATGGAGGGAAGGATAATTGATAAAATTATAATTATCCCTCCCATTGTTGGAGTACCTTCTTTGAGGTAGTGAGTATGAGGCCCATTTTTTCTAATCATTTCACCTATTTGGTGAATTTGGAGTGTG
>MDTB01202300.1_pt1 | contig 16453 bp, 17 predicted proteins | sample 811161 | NCBI WGS metagenome assembly MDTB01 (sample SAMN05326650, study PRJNA326480) | marine metagenome | isolation source: seawater | place: Mediterranean Sea | collected 2009 | reverse complement strand
TAAAGGAATTAACTTGAAAAAATTCATTATTTTTATAATTTTATACTCATCCATTAATGGTCAAGGTTGGGGAGGAAGAGAAATGCCTGAAATAGGTTTATTAAAAGGTACTGTAGTTGATTCTTTAACTAATACTCCAATTGAGTATGCATCTTTATCATTAATTAGTAATCCTAGCGGTGAAATTATTACTGGCGGTGTTACAGATGCTGATGGACAGTTTTATATTGATAAAATTAAACTTGGCAATTATAAAGTTGTTATTGAATTTATAGGATATCAAAAAAAAATAATTAATCCTGTAAAATTAACATTCCAAGATAAATTTGATAAAAATTTAGGTATAATTAAACTTAATGCTTCATCATTAGAAATGGAAGCAGTTAATGTAATTGAAGATAAACCTGTTTATGAGTTTAAAACAGATAAATTAGTTTATAATTCTTCTGATGATATTGTTTCTGGAAGTGGAACAGCAGAAGATGTTCTTAGGAAAGTTCCAATGGTAACAGTGGACCAAGATGGACAAATTCAACTAAGAGGTAATTCTGGAGTTAGAGTGCTAGTTAATGGAAGACCTAATCGTATGGGAGGAGATGTTGATAATATACCTGCATCTTTAATTGATAAAGTTGAAGTGATAACAGCACCATCTGCAAAATATGATCCAGAGGGTATAGCTGGTATCATTAATATCGTCTTAAAAAAAGGTGAATATGAAGGTTTAAATGGTAGCATAAAATTTAATGGGAAACATAATCAATATAATTCTATTAATGCAGTTAATGGATTCACATTTTATAGTAATTACCAAACAGAAAAGTTTAATGCATATGGATCGTATTCATTAAATAATAGAGCGCGCTATGTAGATGGTAATAGAATAATTGATAGAGAATATAGTACAAATGATGATGATACTTTATTAACTAATAACAATTTTATAAATAGTTTTTCAGACTTTAAATTCAATAATCAATCAGAGAGAAGTGGCTACGGATTTAAACTAGGTAATGATTATTATATAAATAAAAATTTTATTATCAATACTGAATTAAATTTTAAAAATTATACAAGAGATTCAGAAAAGAATCAAAATATTATATCACAAATAGGTGGTATTGAAGCACCAAAGGATACGATTAATTTTATAAATAAAGAAATTGAAAATCCTAATAACTATTATATTGGATCAATTTTAGAAATAAAAAAAGAATACGATATACCAGATAAACAGTTTCTATTTTCATTAGAATTTGATAAAGAAGATGATAGTGAAACAGCAATATCAGCATTAAAAGCTGACTCAACCACAATAAGTGAAAATTCTAATGGTATGAATATAAGATTTGGCTATGACTTACCACTAAAAAATGAAAATAAATTTAGTCTGGGCTATGATGGAAAGCTTAATAACAATTCTGAAGAAATGAAATTTGAATTAACAAATGATGACGAGTCACGTTTTGTTGGTGAAGTTGATTTCGGATATAAAAGGCATATACATGGTTTTTTTATGGAATATGATTATAAAATAAATGATAAACTAAGTATTAAACCAAGTATGAGAGTTGAATATTTGGATAAAAATATTAGTTTTTCAAAAAATGTTATCGAAGATTCAAGTCCAGAATCTATGGTATATGCACAAGTTTTATACAATCAACAGGATACAACATATCAAGACTCATATTCAACAATATATCCTAACCTTAACTTGCTCTATAAAATTAATAAAAAACAAAATATACAATTCTCAGTTAGTAGGCGTGTTAAAAGGCCAGATGAAGGATGGGGCGGTCCCGGAAATCAAATAAGACCATTCCCAAGAGATGTTTATAGTAGAAATTTCATATTTTTAGGAGATCCACTTCTAAGACCAGAATATTCAACACAATATGAAGTGTCATATAAAGGACCTATTCCAATGGGCTTTATGACGTCTAGTATCTTTTATCATAATATTACTGATATGATTAAATGGTATGATAATGATCAATATGCTGGTTCAGATGTTGTTACTTTCAGAAATTCTGAGTCAGGTGAAAATTATGGTGCGGACTTTTTCTTTTTATTAATGGGACAAGTTATCGGTGGCGGATATAATGTTAATACTGCATTTAATCCAGATGATGACTATGAATTAAATGGTAAAAACGAGAGATTTAATATGTACATGAGAGTGACGTTGCCAGAACAATATATAAAACTTTTTAATTTTGAATTTGGATTTTATGCAATGAAAATGAATGTTCCTGGTGGTTCATTATTTGGTAAAACAGGCACAGTTTGGGCTAATTCAGGTATATCAAAATCGTTTCTAGAAAATAGATTAGACCTTTCACTAAGTGTTGATAATATTTTTGATCAAGGTGGATTTCAAATGGATCGATATAAAGAATACAACCCTGTTGGTTTTAATAATGTAAATGCATCTGAGAATGCAATTGTTGAGACATACAGAGGTGGTAGGACATATGCATTTAATATCAAATTTAACTTTGGTAAAATGCAAGAAGATAAAATGAAAATGAGACGAGGCCGATCTAGAGGTGGTGATGGTGGAATGATGGAGATGTATTAACTATGAATTATAGAAAACTTGGAAATTCTGGTTTAAAACTTAGTGAACTATCATTTGGTTCTTGGGTCACTTTTGGTAATCAAATAGATGTAAATTTAGCATCTGAATTAATTAAAACAGCCTATGATGCAGGAGTTAATTTTTTTGATAATGCAGAGGCATATGCAGCTGGAGAGTCAGAAAAGATAATGGGCGATGCTTTAAAAAAACTTAAAATACCTAGAGATACATGGTGTATATCTAGTAAAGTATTTTGGGGTGGAAATCTACCCACTCAAATAGGACTAAGTGCCAAGCATATACATGACTGCTGTAATAATGCACTTAAAAGATTAAAAGTTGAATATTTAGATTTATATTTTTGTCATAGACCAGACCCTGATACACCAATTGAAGAAACTGTTCGAGCTATGAACAACTTGATTAAACAAGGAAAAATTCTATATTGGGGTACATCTGAATGGTCGGCAAATCAGATTGAAGAAGCATTCAAAATAGCCTCAAATAACTATCTAACACCACCAACCATGGAGCAACCTCAATATAATTTATTAAATCGTGATAGATTTGAAAATGAATATAAAACTATTTTTGAAAAATATTCAATAGGAACAACTACTTGGTCTCCACTTTGTTCTGGTATTTTAACTGGAAAGTATAAAAATGGAATCCCAAAAAATGCAAGATTTTCTATCGAATCCTATCAATGGCTTTGGGAAAAATTCAAAGAAGATGGTATAGAAAATCAATTTACTAAAATTCAAAAGTTTTGTGAAATGGCTAGTAAATTAAATTTAACACCTGCACAACTGGCAATAAAGTGGTGCTTAAATAATTCTAACGTAAGCACAGTGATTTTAGGTGCATCAAAGAAATCACAACTAGAAGAAAATCTCAAAATTTATGATTTAAATAGTTCTGATATTGATTTTAGCGAAGTAGAAATTTGTTTTAATTAGCTTTTTTAAATTTTTCTAATTGAGTCTGATAATATTCATCTTTCGGATTCAATTCAATTGCACGTTTAATGGTTTTTATAGCATTTTGAATATCACCAAGCAGCCATTCAACCTCAGCCTGTGTATCTAAAATCATTGGTTTAGAATTATCATCTGCTAATTCGACACCTATCTTTGCTTTTATCAGAGCATCATCTAAATTTTGTTTTAACTCTGTCATTCTCCAAGCATAACTATTCATAACACTTGAACTTTTAGTAAATTTTTCACTCATTTCAAATAAAGTTGAAATTTCTTTGGTTGTATCTTTTTCTACAATATAATATTTTGCTATCATTTGGTATGCAGATATACATAAAGGCGATTCTGAGTAATCCTTAATGAAATTTTGTAGACCTGTTATATCGCTATTCTCCCAACCTAATTTTGCCATTGCAAATTTCGCAGATATAATTTCATCCTCCATTTCTTCTGGAGCATTTTTTAAAAATTGAGTGTAATATTTTTCTGAAATTTCAGACTCACCTCTAGCAGAATATTTTTCACCTAATTTAAAAATTATACTATAATCATTCGGACTTTCTATTAATTTATTTTCCAACACAGAAATAGTATTTTCACCTTCTAGGATTTCTTTAACCATGGGCAAATATTGATCTGGAGGTGCATAACCTATTATACGATCTATTTCATTACCATGATTATCTATAAATACAACTGTAGGAAAAATACGAACTTTATATTGGCTTACAATTTGACTTCCCTCACGTTGTCCAGCATTAATTTTTATACTATTAAATTTATCAGTGAGAGTTAAAAATGAATTATCTAAAAATGTATCAGCTTCCAGCCGAGCACACCATCCTCAGCTATCGGTATAAAAGTCTAGCATTATTAACTTGCTGCCTGTAATATTTTTCAAATCTTCTAAACTTCCTTTATACCAAGGATAAGTTGGATTAGTATTACATGCAAAAATAAACAAAATAAATATTAGTCTTTTCAAAATTATTCTCCTATTTATTATTTGTACTGTGTCCTGCTAATTGAAATCTTGATAGATGTTTGTAATCTGAAATTATAGAAAGTGTATTTATTTCAAACTCTTCGTCAGGTATTATCATATCATGAATTTGGCTCTTCTTATCTTTCGTCATCTTTCCTTTAAAATGAATTGTACAATGAGCTTTAAATGGATATTCATTATCAAAAAACTTAATACCACAATGTTTAACCTTGTGGTGAATATCATTAATAATTAAATCATCCATAAATTCAAAAAAATAAATATCTGTTTTGGGGAAAAAATTTATTTTTGAAAATTTTACTTTGAATGGAGCAATTGATTTAACAAGATCTGAAATAATTTCATTTGCTTCAAAAATATCCTGCTTATCTGAAATATGACCACATCCAGATGAACCCGCAAGCGTAATAACAACTGGTTTCCATGCAATTTTAGTATCTAAGCTTTGTCTAATACGACGAATTTTATCAGATAATTCTTCTGGTATATCTAGACATATAAAAGTAACCTTTTTAAAATTAAGCATTTATTTTTTTACTAATTCTTCTAAAGCTTGCTCATATGACTCTACTATATTTTTATAGTAAAAATCTTTTCCTTTAAAGAATAATGAATTTTTTATTTTTTCAATTGATACTGTTGAATACGGTATCTCTAAAAAATGAATAGTATCACTCAATGTAAATCCACCTTGATGCCAAGAAGAGGGTGAAATTACTAATCCTAATGCAATTTTTCTATTCCTTTGAATAAATGATACGGCTTTTGCTTCGTCATGTGTTCTTAAAAACTTGACTTCAATATTTAATATCTTTGCCTTTCTACGAATTGATCTATCAATTTTATCAATTGTGATTCTACTACCATTTTTGGTAGATTTTAAACCAATATAATTCATATTTGGACCATGTAAAATTAGAATTTTATTCATACGGATAATTTTAATTTATTTAAATAATTAATATACATTTCCACTATTTTTTCATGTGACGTAAAAGCTAATTGTGGTAATTGATTTAATTGAAACAATTTTGCGTCATCTGCATCATCCCCTGCAACCATATCTTTAAAGTCAGAAACATCCATTAAAAAGGCCAATAACAAAATGTCTCCATGTAAAGAATTAAAATGACTAGTATAGCCTAATTGACAGTTCACACGGCCATCTAAATTTGTCTCTTCTTTTAATTCTCTAATTGCAGCCTGATCTGGTGTTTCATTTAATTCTATGAATCCTCCTGGCAAACCCCATAGCCCTTTTCCAGGCTCAACGGCTCTTTTAACTAATAAAATGTTTTTTGATTCAGGACAAATTAATGTGGAAGTTGGTTTAGGATTTTCATAGTGAATACTATTACAATTTAAACAATGATATCGTAGACCACCATCAATAAAACCATAAATATTTTTTTTACCACAATTAGAACAGTATTCAAGATATGACATGATATAATTTCGGATTATTTAGTAAAGGAATCCAACTTGGAATATGATTAAAAAAACACCTATTTTTATCTACTATGAAAAATCAAAATTCAATTCTTACAGTAGGATCTATTGCGCTTGATAACCTTGAGACTATAAAAGGTAAAAAGGAAAAAATGCTTGGAGGATCAGCAACATATTTTGCAATGGCAGCATCATTGTTTGTAGAGGTTCGTGTTGTTGGTGTTGTTGGTACAGACTTTACGGATGAAGGCCATAATATTTTTGACTCTAATAATATTGACAAAAAAAACTTACAAGTCATTGATGGAAAAACATTCTCATGGGGAGGGAAATACAGTAATGATTTTTCTACGCGAAAAACACTTTTTACAGATTTAGGTGTTTTTGAAAATTTTAAACCAAAAATTGATAAAGAGCATATTAATACTCCAATAGTATTTTTAGGTAATATTCATCCTGATTTACAAATGGATGTAATTAACCAAATGAATGAAGATTGCTTAATCATAACTGACACAATGAATCTTTGGATAGATATTAGTTTAAATAGTCTTTTTAATGTAATCTCAAAAACTGATATTTTACTTCTCAATAATGAGGAAGCTGAGCAATTAACTGGAGAATCTAATTTAAGTAAAGCAGGAGAAATACTAATTTCAAAAGGGCCTAAAACTGTAGTTATAAAAAAAGGTGCTAATGGATCAATGGTTTGTGGCGAAATCGAAATTGACAATATACCTGTATTCCCTGGTATTGATGTATTTGATCCTACGGGAGCTGGTGATAGTTTCGCTGGTGGTTTTTGTGGTTATTTAGCAATAAACGGGAGAGATAATATTATTGATGCAATTATTTACGGTTCAGCAGTTGCTTCATATACTGTATCTCAGTTTAGTGTTAATGGGTTAAAAAATATTAATATTGATAATATTAAAGATAGGGCTAAAACTATTTCTAGTTTATTAGCAGAAAAAAATAATCAATCGAAAGGATAACAAATGTTAAAAAGATTTTCCATATTAATTATTACAGTTATAATACTTTTTACAGGATGTAAAAGTCCTGAGTTTACTTCTGCATTGATGTATGTAAATGAAAATAACCTAGGAAAAGCTGAAGAATTTTTCAAAAAAGCACTAATTGTTGAACCAGATAATGCTCTAGTACCATATCTTTATGCAAGAGATGTACTTTTACCGGAGGAACGTTGGAATGAAATGGCCAATATGTTTAACCGTGCAAATGAAATTAATCCTGATGCAAATTTAGAAAAACCAATTATAATTGATGGAAATATTTACTCAACAGTCTCAGAAGGAGCTGAAGCCTATAGAGAACAAGAATGGGGTAAAATATTCAATAAAGCGGTAGAGGTTAAAGATGATAAAAAAAATGCTATTGAATTCTTAAATCTTGCAATAAAAGTATACCCATCAAAAAGTAATACATATGGTTATTTAGCCTCTGTTTACTTAGATATGGGAGACTTAAAATCTGCAAAAAATGCTGCACAGAATGGATATGAAAAAAATCCAGAAGATATTTTAATTCTTCAAGTCTTAGCTAGTATAGCACAAAAAAATGAAAAATTAGACTTAGCTGTTGATTACATGGAATTAGCTTTAGGAATAGCTGAAGATAAAGGGACAATATTAAGAAAATTAATTTATATTTTTATAGATATGGAAGAATTTGAAACAGCAATTGAATATTCAATGAAAGCAATTAGAGAATATCCAAATGATCCAGATATTTATTACAATGTAGGTGTACTTTATCAAAAAATGGCAATTCAATTATTTGAGCCAGCAAGAACTAAGTTTGTTGAAGAGTCAAATAAAGATAAATGGGATAAAGATATAATGAATGATATCTATGAAGATTTCAGAAAAGCTCGCTCTTTTTGCGTAGAAGCGAAAGATTATTTTTTAGATTCTACTGATTTAGAAGGTGATGAAGACGGTTCAACACAAGCTGTTAGTGAAATGAAAAAAACAATTAATCAATTAGATGAAATCTTTATTCCAGCAGTAAGAGATATGATGGATTAGTATGAAATTATTTCTTACAATTTTATTTTTTTCACTTTTAATTCCAGCAAGTTCTTATAATATGGATTTAAAGTCTATAACTATGTATGAAAATAGTCAGTTTAATTATGGTATTTCAGATGTTTGGGGCTATACTGATGAATATGGAAATGAATACGCAATTGTAGGTTATCTAAATGGTACTAAAATTTTAGATGTAAGTACCAACCCTAATAACCCCATTGAAGTAATGGATATTCCAGGACCATCAGATAATGATTATTATTTTCATAGAGATTATAAAACATTAAATGATGTTCTATATACAGTATGTGAAATGACGGGTGGTGACATGGGCATGCAGGTTATTGATTTATCCCCTCTCCCTGAAAATCTACCAATTCAATACCCTACATATAATGAAATTGGAACCTCACATAACTTGTGGGTTGACCCTAATGGATATGCATATATTGAACATAGTTATGGCGATGCTATAAATATAGCAGATTTATCAGATCCTCTAAATCCAATGGAAGTTGGAAGTTTTGGAAGTATTGGTCCTAATACACATGATATTTTTACTCGTAATGGTATTGCTTATGTTTCAAATGGCTGGAGTGAAGATTTTTTAATATGTGATATAAATGATTTTAATAATATCGAAGTGCTTGCAACAATTTCTGAAGGTGTTTCAGGCTATGCTCATAATGCATGGCTATCTGAAGATAGTAGCCACTTAATAACTACTGAAGAAACCGAAGATCGTACAGTTAAAATTTGGAACATTGAAAATTTATCTAATATTTCATTGGTAGGTGAATATCTTGCCGAAAATGGATTAGCACATAATGTTCATGTGAAAGGAAGCCTAGTTTATATTTCACATTATACTACTGGTATACGTATTATTGATATATTTGATCCAACCTATCCTGTAGAAGTTGCAGGCTGGGATACTTATCCGCAAAATGATGGTGATGGTTATTATGGTTGTTGGGGAGCTTTTCCGTACACAGAAAATGGATATATATATGCAAGTGATATGCAAAATGGACTTTATGTATTAAATTTTGAACCTATCTATGCTGGCTGGATAATTGGAAATATTTTTGATAATACTGGAAATCCACTACCAGATAATGCTGAAATTTTTTCAAATTTAGATGGAAGAAAATTTTCTATCCAAGAAAATGGATTATATCACATTGGAATGCCAGCTGGTCTGCACTCATTTGATGTATATTTAGGTAATGTAAACTTAGGAGGATTTAATGCTAATTTTATTGAACACAATACTATAAATAATAATATTTATCTGACAGGTGAAATTTTGCAAGGTGACCCATCCGGTGATGGACTTATAAATGTATTAGATATTCTAATGACAATAAATGTTATTACTGGTCAAAATATGTTTAGTGAAATTGAATTTGTATCTGCTGATTTAAATCAAGATAATAATATTAATATTTTAGATATTGTACTTATTGTTAACATTATACTTGGAAATAATTAGTTAATACTGGCTCTACTAGTTTAAATTTAGCTTCATTTATCCAATTAATTTGAACTCCTCTACGCTCCATTCTTCTAAAAAAAGTCATTTGCCGTTTTGAAAATTGATGAATTGCCGTATTAAGCTTTTGAAACATATCGTTATAATTCAAATCACCTTTAAGATATTTTCCAATAAATTTATATTCTAAGCCAAAATATTCTAACCTCTCTTCAGATAGCCCATTGTTTAATAAACTCTTTACCTCATCTATCATGCCATTATCAAGTCTCAATTTTAACCGATGAGTAATACTCTTTCTGACTTTCTTTCTATCTGGAGCGATTCCGATTACACAATAATTAAATTTTTGAAATTGTCTAATTTCTATTTCTTGTTTTTTTATTTCTTTACTTAATCCTATTTCGATTGCTCTAATTGTCCGTTTTTTTGAAGACAAATCGGTGATATTATGAAGTTTTAAATTTAAATTTTTTAATATATCAATTAATACTTCATGACTTTCTTTTTCAAGGTTATATCGTAAATAAACGTTAGGTGGAACTTCTGACATATCATAATTTAATAAGACTGATTCGATATAAAGTCCTGTGCCACCACATAAAATTGGGAGAGAATAATTTTTTAAAATTTCTTTTTGAGCTCTTCTAAAATCATTTTGAAAATGAAAAACACTGTAATTTTGCTCTGGCTGTAAAATATCAATTAAATGATATGGAATATGTTTTCCATTTATTTTATATTCTTTCAAATCCTTACCAGTTCCAATATCCATACCATTATATATTTGCCTAGAATCAGCTGAAATAATTTCCCCTTTATACTTTGCAGCTATTTTAACAGATAAAGATGTTTTTCCTGAGGCTGTTGGTCCAATAATTACTAAAAGATTTGAGTTTTTATACATAATGATTATTAATTTGTTTATGATATCATTTATTTTCTTGTTTAAATTTATGTTATTTTATTAAAAAGGAAAATAAATGAAAAAAATATACTTACATCTGTTTATTTTTATTTTATCTAGTTTCGCTATATCACAATTGGAATATTCTTTAGAAGATGTTAACACTACTTCTTCAACTTATAATTTAAATGTTTGGTATCCAGAATACTCAGAATTTATTACATTACATTATTTTTCAACGCAAGGTTGAGCTGGCTGAACAGCTACTTTTGTGCAGTTGCACAATTTTCAAAATGAATTAAGAAATACTGATGGATTTACTAATATCGTCTTTATTGCAGTAGGACAAACAAATATTAGTAGTTTTAACGAAAACTTTTGCTCTGATTCAGACCTTCCACTTGTTATGGATCCTTACCCTGAACTTCCTTTGAGAGAAATGTTTAATGCTGCGCATAAAGAAGTTGTTATTGTAGATTCAGAATCAAATATCCTTGGTAGGATAACTTTAAATGGAAATTTAAATAGCAACGAAAAGGATTATATAAGAAACATTATTAGTGAAAATTATCCTGGAGATTCTATCATTGGAGATATAAATGGTGATGAGATAATAAATGTTTTAGATGTTATACTTGTAGTTAACATAGTTTTAGGAGCAATTACTGATTTAGATAGTGCAGATGTAAATCAAGATGGTTTAATCAATGTTCTTGATATAATTAACATTGTTAACATTATAATAAATACTTAGTTTTTATGCGTTTTTTACTTCTAATAATTTTTTTTATATGTATTCCTCTCACTCAAACCCAAGAATGTATAAATATGCCTCTTAATTCGATCATAAGTACTTATAGCATCGGAGATACTATTAGTATAGATGACCAATTACGACCATATAATGTGTGCTATTCATCTGAAAATAATAGTAATAATACATTTAGGCTTGCAGATTTTAATGGCAATTTAAATGGAGGCCATTATCGAGTAACTTTAATAAGTATGAATGCATCATGGTGACCGGCATGTTATGGATACATCAGTATGATGGATCAAATTCTTGAATTTATAAATATAAACAATCAAATAGAGTTTTTAGTTAGTTTTGATGATGGTACAGGACCTAACTCAACATATACATGCAATGAATGGGGTAATTTATATAATGAACTTGGCGAATATGGAAATCAACCAATAATTTTAAATGGTGATGATGACTATAATCAAGATGGAGACCCTGATCATCATTTATGGAATTCATTTGCAGGAAATTCTTATTCTGCATACGTAATGTTAGATCATCATATGGTTGTTAGATATTTGTTTGATATTCCAGATTTATATCAATTTCAATACAACTACTTAACATCACTCATGAATGCGATGAATGGTTGCACAGAACAATCTGCATGTAATTATAGTCATACTGCTATATATAACGATGGCACATGTCAATTTGATCAAGAATGTGATGAAAATTTGAACCCTTGTTCGAACTTTTCATCTCATTTAGATTGTATATCTGAATCAAATTGCTTCTGGATGGGTGATCATTGTATGGAAGGCTCAAATTGTACAGACCCTATCGCAGAAAACTTTAATCCAATAGCAGAAACAACAGGAATCAATGATAATACAGAGTGTATTTACTCTCCTTTTATAGAATTTGGCTGTATTTATCCAAGTGCAGTAAATTTTAATAGTGAAGCTCGTATTGATGATGGAACTTGCCAGTTTAATTATAATGATGTGAACGAAGACAATATCGTCGATATTTTAGATATTATTATTATACTTTCTGAAATAATAGAGCTTGAATAAAGTTTATCCTATTTATTCCTCAAAATTTAATAATTTAACTTCAATATCTAGTCCAACTATATTACCACCTAAACCACCATTATTTTCTATGACTCTATGACAAGGAATTACAATTAGAAGAGGATTTATGATTACCTTAAAAATATTCATATGATTGTTTAAAAAATATACTTTTATAGCTTAATAAGCTTTAATCTATTTTTTATATATTAAAGCCTACTATTTGGCAAATAAATATATATAAGAGTCTTCTTTTTTTCTATTTTAGTGAGTAAACTTATGTAAGTATCAAAATAGTAATATTATAATTTTATAATTTTATGTTAGTTTGCCTCTAAGTTTCTAAGAGGCTTATAGAATTAATTAGTCAAAACCACGTAAATTTAACGATTATATTCTTAATAAATTTTATAATTTTTATTGGAAGGCAACAATGAGTGACTCAGCAAAAATCCAACTTAATAAGTTTGAATTAGATTCTAGAATAATTACAGGTAGTGAAAATGAAAAAGCATTTGATATAACAAAACTTAGGCCAACAACAGGCCATATTACTTTAGATCCAGGTTATGGAAATACAGGTGCATGTATGAGTGATATAACCTTTATTAATGGTGAAAAAGGTATTCTTCGTTATCGAGGATATCCTATTGAGCAATTGGCAGAAAAATGTAAATTTACTGAAATATGTTATTTATTACTTTACGGTGAGCTTCCAAATTCTAATCAACAAGAACTATTTAGTCAAAAAATAAAAAAGGAGCAAAATATCCATGAAGATATGAAACGGTTTTTTGATGGATTCCCAATTACAGCCCATCCAATGGCGATTCTTTCAGCAATGGTGACTTCTCTTTCTGCTTATCATGGTGATACAGATATTACAAATCCTGATAAAATTGATAATGACATTATACGACTTTTAGGTAAAGTAAAATCCTTTGCTGCTTTTTCTTATCGAAAATCCCATGGTTTACCATTTATCTACCCTCAACCAGAATTAAATTATGTGGAAAACTTCCTTCATATGATGTTTTCTGATGCACAGGAAAATTATGAAACGGATCCTATTTTAGCTGAAGTATTAAACTTATTACTAATACTTCACGCAGACCATGAGCAAAATTGTTCAACTAGTACTGTACGTATGGTTGGAAGTAGTCAAGCAAATCTACATGCTACAATTTCTGCTGGAATCAGTGCATTATGGGGACCATTGCATGGAGGTGCAAATCAACGAGTTATTGAAATGCTCGAACAAATAAGAGATGATGGTGGTGATTATAAAAAATATGTAAATATGGCTAAGGATAAAAATTCAGATTATAAACTATTTGGTTTTGGTCATAGAGTATATAAAAATTATGATCCACGAGCAAAAGTAATTTCACAAGCTGCTGAACGCGTTTTAAAAGCTTTAAATGTAGATGATCCTTTGATGGATATAGCCAAAAATTTAGAGCATATAGCATTGAATGATAATTATTTTGTTCAACGAAAATTATATCCAAATGTAGATTTTTATAGTGGTATTATTTATAAGGCTATGGGAATTCCAACAAATATGTTTACAGTAATGTTTGCTTTGGGTAGGTTACCTGGTTGGCTATCCCATTGGAGAGAAATGATAACAGATCCCAAATCTAAAATTAATAGACCTAGACAAATTTATACTGGTCCAATTTTAAGAAATGTAAAACCTGTAGGAGATCGATAAACTGAAAGCATATCACAACCTTGTCAAACATGTTTTAGAAACAGGAATTCGTAAAAAAAATCGTACTGGCACAGATACAATTTCTGCATTTGGTACACATTATAAAGTTGACCTTTCACATGGATACCCTTTACTTACAACTAAGAAGATATTCTTTAAATCTGTTATAAGAGAGTTACTTTGGTATTTATCAGGTGAAACTCATATTAGAAATCTTAGAAAACATACTAAAATTTGGGATGCATGGACCACTGAAGAAGATAATTGGGAAATTGGTAAAATGTATGGTTATCAATGGGTAAACTGGGAAAAATATACTAAAGACCCCAAAACCGGACAATTTGATAAAACTTATATAAATCAAATTGATGAGGTAATAAAATTAATTAAAAAAGATCCAAATTCTAGACGAATGGTTGTTACTGCTTGGAATCCATCTGTTTTAGACGAAATTGCTCTACCTAGTTGTCATGCATTTTTTATTTTTAATGTTTCTGGTGATAAATTAAATTGTCATTTAACTCAAAGAAGTGGCGATATAGCACTAGGAATTCCATTTAATTTAGCTTGCTATGCAACATTAACACAGATGATTGCTCAGGAAACAGGTTATAAACTTGGTTATTTTTCTCATTATATAAATGATGCTCATGTTTATGTTAATCATGTTGAAGGTTTAAAAGAGCAGCTTACTCGAGAGTTCAAGCCACTACCAACATTAGAAATTTCAAAAAAGCCATTTTGGGACTTAGATTTTAAAGACTTTGAAATAAAAGATTATAATCCTCACCCTTCGATTAGGTTTGAAGTTGCTATTTAATGGAAATTCATTTAATTTGGGCTCAAGATAGAAATAATGCAATTGGGGTTAATGGTAACCTTCCTTGGAATATACCCGAAGACTTAAAGAACTTTAAAAAATTAACTCTAAATAAACCCATTATTATGGGGCGTAAAACTTGGGATTCTTTAAAATTTAAGCCCCTACCTAAAAGACGTAACATTGTATTATCTTCAAAACAAAAAATTGATAATGCTGAAATTTATAAAAATATCCATTTTTTATTAAATGAATTAATTATTTCTAACATAAAGTCCATTTTTATAATTGGAGGAGCACAAGTTTATAAAGAGTTTTGGAATTTAGCAACGCATTTACATATTACATTAATTTCCAAAAATTGTGAAAATGCAGATACTTTTTTCCCAATTAAATACAATATGATTGAAAAAGAATTCAAAAAAATAAATTCAGAAAATTTGACTAATATTGCTGAATATCAGCTTTGGACTAAAATTTAATCTAAAGCCTCTTTAACTAACTTCCCTGACAGACCGGCAAATCCACCTAAAATAAATGGTAAAATTATAATTACTATTGCAAGTAAAATTGTATTATTTAAGCTTAACATAGTTGAAGTTCTTTCCATTATAATTTCTCCACCATTGAACCATCTATAAAATAAAATTATACTCCAACAACTAGATAAACTAAATCCAGGAAGAAAAAATGAAGTTTTTTTACTTTGAAGGAAAAATCCTATAAATAAAGAAAATATTACTCCGACCCACCAGTGCATTAATAGTAATATTGGAAATAATATAATATTTACAATTATAACTTTTTTAAAAATTTCCATTATTCCCTCCCTTTAAAAATTAACAATTTACCTGGAATTTCACCTGGATTTGAACTTGAATTTATATCTCTTAATTCTCCAATTCTCCATTTTTCTAACATATCCGAATAGAATTCACTTCCAGGATAACCAGATTGTCCTCCAGACAAAATACCTTTTGCCTTAGGTGGATTGGACATTTCAACAATATATCTCCAAGAAGGACCAAAATGCTTTCTTGTTGCATTTGGAATTAATTTTCCACCACCCGTAAATAAATCTATTTCCCCAAAACCAGGAATTTTTGCTAAATGATAAATATCTGTTCCTCTGGAATTTCCCCACTTCCATTTTTCAGACAATTCTCCAAAATCATTATTAAGACTGGTTAATGCACTATCAAAGCTTTGAGAAACAAGCATCGAAAAGGTTTCAATATTTGGAGTATTAACATTATCAATCCATTTTGCATCATGTTCTTTAGTTAAAAGTTGCTCCAACCTTGAATAATCTGGCCATAAAATATCATTATCAGGTTTTCCTAAATCGTCTTGCCATATAAATTTTTCTATATAATCAATCCATTTATCATAAATTGTTGGTGCAATCTTATCTCCATCAAAAAAGTAATCCCATTTAATTAATTCACCTATTGGATCGACATAATTGGGTGGTAATATTTGGTTTTTAATAGTATCTAAAAGTATTGGAAGAACTCGTTCTGCCATAAGATTTTTGTTATCCATTTGGATTTGAATAAACTCCTCAAATCCTGCATTATCTAAATCATTTAATTTTTGATTTATTCGTTCACCTCT
>MDTB01010584.1_pt1 | contig 16454 bp, 18 predicted proteins | sample 811161 | NCBI WGS metagenome assembly MDTB01 (sample SAMN05326650, study PRJNA326480) | marine metagenome | isolation source: seawater | place: Mediterranean Sea | collected 2009 | reverse complement strand
TAGCATTCCCAGTTGTTGATAGGTCTCTAGGAGCTTCACCAGGAGCAGCTGGAGTGATTATTGCATCAAACTTTTTGAAAATTGCACTTAAATCAAATTTCATTTTTTTTGCATTTTCAATAGCATCAACATAATCTGAAGCATTGAGATTAATTCCATTTTCAATTCTATTAATTGTGTAAGGGTGAAGGTTTTCTTTATCTTCCTTATAAACTTTTTTCAGAGATGAATATATTCCACCATTCATTATTGTTTCATGATTCTGAAGAGCATTATCAAAAGATTCAGCTAAAGTTATTTCAGTAACATTTAATCGGCTATCGTGTATGAATTTTTGAAATCTTTCTTTCATATCTTCGTCACCATTAGGCCACGCAGGTCCTTTTACAAATGCAAATTTATAGTTAGATTTTTCAACAATATTTTTTTTTAAAGATACATTATTTATCATGTCATAATCATTTTCATCGTATGAAATGATTAAATTAGAAATAATTCTAATATCCTCGATACATCTTGCATAAACTCCCGGATGATCTAATCGATAAGAAATTGGAGAAATACGTGATCTAGAAATAGATCCAAAAGTTGGCTTAAAACCTATTATTCCATTATATGAAGCAGGCCTTAAAACTGACCCACCAGTTTGAGTTCCAATTGATGTAGGTATCATTTTGTCGGCTACAGCAGCGGCTGATCCAGACGAAGAACCGCCAGGTGTACACTCAAGGTCATTTGGATTTTTTGTTTTTCCAGGTGCTGATAGAGCAAATTCAGTTGTTACACATTTACCAAAAATAATGATATCATTTTCTCGTAATAATTTTACAAGGTGAGCATCTTCTTTGGGTTTTCTACCTACACAAGTTTTTGAACCATTTTCTGTTGGAAAGTCTTTAGTATCAATAATGTCTTTTATTCCAATAGGAATTCCGGCAAAAGGTTTTTGTAAATTGTTTGATCTTTTTTCATCAATTATTTTTGCTTGAGATTTAACTAAATCTTCATTTAAAAAAGCCCATGCTTCAACATTTGGCTCTCTTAATTTTATGTGGCTAATTAATTCAGAAACATATTCGACAGCACTGATTTTACTGGAGTTAAATAACTTTAAAATTTCAAACGCATTTAAATTTATTAAGCTCATTAAAGTTTTATTGCCTCGGCCTCAATTTCAACTTTCATTCTAGGATCTACTAAGGCACTTACTTCTAGTAATGTAGACGCAGGTTTGTGTTCTCCAAAATATTCAATTCTTTTTGGATTAATAATTTTTCTATCATCTATATTAGTTAAAAAAACTCTAACCTTTGTGACAGATGAAAAATCTCCACCGACAGCTTTTAAACAAGTGTCAAAATCTCTCATTGCAATATCAAATTGATCTTTTGTATTTTCTGGAATTGAATTATCATAATTCATTCCAACTAAACCTGATATCCAAATTATGTTATTTGCTTCTACGACATGACAATAGTGACTTACCGGTTGTAAAATATTAGATATCTGAATTCTTTTAATCATAAATAATAAAACCTAAAAAAAATATTGATTATTAACCCTATATTATAAAGACTAACTTAAACAATAAATTTCTTAAGAAAATAAACACAGATAATTAAAATGCCAAAAATTGTATATTTAGATAAATTACCTGCTCAAGAAGGTGTGTCAATTTTAGAAAATCAAAATAAGATAGAAATTGTAAAAATTGAAAGTAATAATCTTGAAAAATCTTTCAAAGAATTAGAAACAGCTCATGCTTTTCAAGTTTCAGCTGCTCGTGATGAAGTGCCAAAAATTTTTCACGTTAATGAAGAATTTTTATCAAAAACACCAAATTTAATTTTAGTCTCATCTGGGGGCGCTGGGTATGATACTATAGATGTAGAAGCATGTACTAATAGAGGTATTCTTGTAGTTAATCAAACTGGAGGAAATGCTGAAGCGGTTGCTGAGCACGCTGTAGCACTAATGCTTGATTTGTTAAAAAGGGTTACAGAAACTGATTTCTTATTAAGAAAAGGGTGGAACGGAGCAAGAGAAGATTTTATTGGCAGGAATTTATATAAAAAAACAGTTGGGCTAATAGGTTTAGGGAATACAGGAGCTAGGGTATCAGAAATTTGTCAAAATGGATTTAATTGCAATATACTGGCTTATGATCCTTATATCTCTAATGAACGATTTTACAAATTCAATGCAAAAAAAACAAATTTAGATGATTTACTTTTTGAAAGTGACATAGTTTCAGTTCATATTCCATTAACAAAAGAAACCCATAATTTTATTGATAAAAACTTTTATTCAAAAATGAAAGAGGGTAGTTTATTTATTACAACTTCAAGAGGATCTATTCACAATGAGCACCATTTAGCAACTTTTTTAAAAAATGGACATCTCTCTGGCGCAGGTTTAGACGTATGGGAAAAGGAACCACCTAATTCAGATCATAAGTTATTAAAAATGCAAAATGTTGTTGCTACACCTCATATGGCTGGAGTTACTGAAGACAGCAGAAAAAAAATGTCAGAATTTGTTGCTAATCAGTTATTAAATATTTTGAGTGGAGGCATTCCTGAAAGACCTGTGAATAAAGAAATCTTATCATTGTTTAAATCTAAACTATCAAAAATAATTTAGAAAAAATAAAGGAGAATTTATGAAAAATTTATTAATCACTGGAGGAAGTCAAGGCATTGGCAAAGCTACAGCTCTTGAGGCTGCAAAAAATGGTATGTTTATTGGTATAAATTATAATTTTAATGATAAAGCTGCAGAAAAAACATTATCTGAAGTAAAACAGTTAGGTGGTGAAGGAATAATATTAAAATGTGATGTATCCAATCATAGCGCAGTAAAAGATATGTTCGAAAATTTTGTTGATACTGCAGGATCCTTGGACGGTGTTTTTAATAATGCAGGTACGACTGGTCCAGTCTCTAAAATTCATGAACTAGATCCAAAAGACTTTAGATCTTTAATAGATACAAATGTGATTGGTGCATTTAATGTTGCGCAAATAAGTTCTAAAATTATGATCAAGCAAAAAACGGGTAATATTGTAAATATGACTTCAATTGCAGCGGATATTGGTGGTGCTGGAGAATTAGTTCATTATGCGATGTCTAAAGGAGCAATTGATTCGTTAACTTATGGAATGGCAAAAGAATTAGCTGTTTATGGAATAAGAGTCAACGCTGTTGCCCCTGGTTTAATTGCGACTGATATTCACGCAAAAGCAGGAGATGCTTCAAGAGTAGATAGACTTATGCCAAGTGTTCCACTTGGCCGCGTTGGATCGACTCAAGAAGTTGCGGACACTGTTATGTGGTTATTAAGTGAAAAGTCAAGTTATGTATGTGGGACTATAGTCAGGATTTCAGGAGGAAGATAATTTTTACAAATTTGGATTTAATTGGTTTGTAAGAGGTTGTTTAGATTTTTTAAGTTGTCTATAAGCTATGTATGAAGTTGATAGAATAATTATTGCTGATCCAATCCAGATCGTGATTAATGGTATCTCATTAAAAAAAATAAAACCTAATGATACAGACCAAATCAGTCTTAAGTAATCAAGTGGAAGTAATGAAGAAATATCTGCTTTTGCTAGAGCGGCGTTAAGACAATAATGTGTCATAGTGCCGAATATTGCTACTAAAAGATATAAAAATAATTGATCTAAATTTGGTGAAGACCAAAAAGGTATTGCTACTAAAAAAGTAGCTGGTATTAAACCTGCTGCCTGCCAAAAAGTCATGCTAGTATTAGTTTCAGTAGTAGTTAATTTTTTTGCTATTAATAATGACCATGACCATATAAAAGAACCACATAAAATTAATAAAGGACCAAGGCCAAATTCTATATCTGGTCGAATTACAATTATAGCACCTATAAACCCAATTACCATAGCTGTCCATCTTCTGATACCAACCTGTTCTTTAAGAAATAAAATTGCTAACATTGTTGAAAAAATTGGGACTGTAAACATAAGTGCTGTAGCTTTTGAAAGTTCTGTAATAGATATTCCGTAAAACATACAACACATTGCACCACTGCCAACAATAGCTCTAGTAAATTGAAGTTTTTTATTTACAATCTCAAGTGATTTTAAACCATCTTTCAAAACTATTGGAAGAAAAATAATAAGCACAAATAAAGTTCTAAAAAAGGCTATTTGAAACGGATGGCTTTCAAGAGCAGATACTCTAATTAAACAATGCATCGATGCCGCAAACATTCCAGATACAATCATAAATAAAATTGCAATAACAGAGAGTGGTAAATTATTAATTGATTTTAGAATAATATTTATCATTATGAATATTTAATTATAATTAATTTATTTAACATGATAATTAAGTTAAGTAAATTTTTGTTTAATAGGTGATTATGATACAAGCACTTTTATTTGATGTTTTTGGAACAGTTGTAGATTGGAGATCTGGCATATCAAAAGATTTTGAATTAATTTCAAAAAAGTACAAAATTAACAAAAACTCAAAACAGTTTGCAGATGATTGGAGAGGTGAATATCAACCATCTATGGAAAAAGTAAGATCAGGAAATAGAGAATTTGTTAAGTTAGATATACTTCATGATGAAAATTTAAAAAATATATCAAAAAATTATGGTTTAGATTTTATTTCAAAAGAAGACTGGGATTGGTTAGTTAAGTCATGGCATAGATTGCCAGGATGGAAAGACAGTTCAAAAGGACTTTTAAGATTAAAAAGTAAATTTATAATTGCATCACAATCAAATGGAAATATTGAACTTATATTAAATATGTCAAAAAAATCAAAACTTTATTGGGATATGATACTTGGTTCAGAAGTTGTTGGATATTATAAACCTCAACCTGAAGCTTATTTGGTTGCGTGTGAAAAAGTAGGATTAGATCCTAGTCAATGCATGATGGTGGCGGCTCACAATAACGATCTTTCAGCAGCTCGGCAAGTTGGAATGAAAACTGCTTTTGTATTACGTTCTAATGAACATGGTATTAATCAACGATCAGATTTAAAGCCGTTAGAGAGTTGGGATTATGTTGCGAATGATTTTTTTGATCTTGCTGACAAACTAGGTTGCGAAACAGAGGTTATTTTAAATGGCTTCTAAACCAATTGTTGGAATTATAACAAATGAAATTATAAATTTTAATGGAAGGCAAATATCACATTCAACTGGAAAGAGATATGTAAAATCTTTGATAGAATTTTCAAATGTAGTTCCTATACTTATCCCTTCCAGCATAACAACAGATGACTTAGAAGAAATATTAAAAAATATTCATGGTGTTTTGTTAACTGGCGGAAGAGCTAATGTTGAACCATATCATTTTGGTGGAGCTGAATTTCCTGCTGATGAGCCAATTGATCCAGATAGAGACCGAACTGTTTTAGATATCATACCTAAATGTGTATCTAAAGAGATGCCTATTTTTGGGATTTGTAGAGGAATACAAGAGATTAATGTTTCATTTGGAGGAACATTATTTTATAGGGTTCATCAAGAAAATGGTAAATTTGATCATCGCATGCCTAGAAATGAAGATGCAACCTTAGAAGAAATTTTTAAATTAAAACATCGTATTGATTTCACAAATAATAGTTATTTTAAAGAATTAATTAATCAAAATGATTTTATAGTTAATTCATTGCATGGGCAGGGTATAAATAAATTAGGAAAGAATCTTTCTGTTGAAGCCAATTCTGAAGATGGTTTAATCGAAGCTATTAGTATTAAAAACTACCCAAGCTTTAGCATAGCAGTTCAATGGCATGCAGAATATCATCCTGAAAGAAAAGAAAATTTTTTAAATAAAAAACTTTTTGAGAGTTTTGGAAAAGCTTGTTTAAAATATAAATCTTAAAAAACGATTGGACCTATAGGAATAATTCTTGTTGGATTAATACTTTTATGAGAAAAAAAGTAATGTCTTTTTATATGATCATCAAAAGTTGTTTGCTTTACACAATTTAACTTTCTAAATTGTTTTAAATATCGGGATAAGTTTTTATAATCAGATATTTTCTTTAAATTACATTTAAAGTGGTAATGATAAACATTATCAAATCTTAACAATGTTGTGACAAGTCTAATGTCAGCTTCTGTCAAATGATTGCTGACTAGATAATTATTATTGTTTAGTTTTTCTTCAATTTTATCTAGGGATTTGAATAGGTTGTTAACTGCTTCATTATATTTACACTGAGTTTTAGCAAACCCAGTTTTATAAACACCATTATTAATGTTAATGTAAATTTCATGATTAATTTTATTTATATCATCTCGTAAATCAGTTGGGTAAAAGTCATCATGATTATTTGTGATATCATTGAATGATGAATTAAAAATTCTTAATATTTCAGAAGATTCGTTGTTAACAATTTGTTGGGTTTTTTTGTCCCATAGAATTGGAACTGTTACTTTTGTGCTAACGTCATGCGAACATAATTGATAAATTTCATATAAATATTTTTTTTTATATAAAGAGTCTCCTGTAGTATTTTCAAAATCTGAATTAAATGACCATCCATTTTCCATCATGTCAGGATGTACAACATCTGCAGTAATATGCTTCCTGAGGTGTTTAAGCTCTCTCATTATTAAAACTCTATGCGCCCATGGACATGCATAACTTACATATAGGTGATAACGGTTACTTTCAGGTTTAAAATTTTCTTTGTGTGAAATCCAATTTCTAAATTGACTTTCTTTTCTAACAAAAGCTCCGCTTTTATCGCTAGTAATTACTGACGATTTTGTCCATTTGCCGTTTATTAGTTGTCCCATAATAATCCAAAAATATTTCTATAAAATATTAGAATAGTTCTATATATATTTAGAACAAGAAATTTTCAAATTAAAATATTTAGAAAGGGTTTAAATGGAAAAGATTGGAATAGTTGGTGCAGGATTAATTGGTTCAAGTTGGTCTGCTATTTTCTCATCCAAGGGATTTAATGTAGTTGTTTATGATAATGAAAATAATGTTAAGAATAAATTTAAAAAAAGAGTTTTATCATTTTTAGAAGAATTAAAATTCATAGATAATAAAATCAATATTGAAAACTCTTTACAAAACATCGAGTTTGTAAATGATTTAAATTATGTTACCACTAACTGTACTTTTATACAGGATTGTTCTCCAGAAATAGTTGAAATAAAACAAGAATTATTTTCAAAGTTAGACAATTCATGTCCAGAAAATGTTATTTTATCTTCTTCATCTTCAGGCATGCCAATTTCTTTGATCACACAAAATTTAAAAGGAAAAAATAGGTGTATAATATCTCACCCCGTAAATCCACCTCATTTAATTCCATGTGTAGAAATATCTCCTAGTTCAAACACATCAGACAAAGTTATAAAAAAAACTAAAGATATTTTTCAAAAAATAGGGCTTTCTATTGTGTATGTTAAAAAGGAAATTGATGGTTTTATTTTAAATAGATTACAAGGAGCTCTATTAAACGAAGCTGTAAAATTGTATAGTGAAGGATATGCTAGTTCTGACCACATTGATTCAACTGTTAGAAATGGCTTGGGTTTGAGATGGGCTTTTATGGGACCTTTTGAAACAATAGATCTTAATGCCCCGGGTGGGATTAAAGATTATATGAAAAGATATGGAAATATGTATTTAAACATGGAAAAAAATAATAAAATTTTGCCAGATTGGTCCGAAACAAATGCTTTAAAACTTGAAAAAGAAAGGAGAGAAATTTTGCCTGATGATCAATTGCTAAAGCGTGCACAAAAAAGAAATGATATGCTCAAGTTTATCAGAAAACTAAAAAAAGATATGAATGAGGAGATATTTGATTAATGTCATCATCGCTTGAGGGAGTAAAAGTACTAGATCTCTCTAGATTAGCAGCAGGAAATATGGTTTCACATATGCTAGCTGATCATGGTGCTGATGTTATAAAAGTTGAAAGACCGAATAAAGGTGACGATTTACGTACATGGAAAGTAAATAATGTCTCACATTGGTGGCATGTTTATTCAAGAAATAAAAGAAGTTTGTCTTTAGATATTAAAACAAAAGAAGGAGATACAATTTTAAAAAAACTTATCTCTAAAGCAAATATTTTAATTGAAAACTTTGTGCCAGGCACATTAGAAAAATGGGGTTTAACAAAAGAGGTTTTAGATTTATTAAATACGAAATTAATAATTGTGCGTATTTCGGGTTGGGGACAAACAGGATTATATAAAAACTCTCCAGGTTATGGGTCTTTAGTTGAAGGGATGAGTGGATTTGCTTCAATGACAGGTGAAGAAAATCAAGGACCCCTTTTACCTCCAACTGCACTAGCTGACATGGTGGCAGGTTTATCAGGTGTGTCTGCTGTTATGTTTGCACTATATGCTCAAAAAACTGGTAAAGTAGATGGACAGATTATTGATTTATCATTATTTGAGCCGTTATTTTCGATTATTGGTCCTTGGGCAGCTCATTATAAAATATCTGGTGAACTTCCAAAAAAAATGGGAAATAAAAGTCCAGTTGCATCACCAAGAAATATTTATAAAACAAAAGATGATAAATATGTCTCTTTATCTGCATCAATGCAAACAATGTGGGAAAAACTAGCTATTGTAATTGAAAGAGAAGATTTGATTTCAAATAAACTATTTCTCGATAATGAAAAAAGGGTAGAAAATCAAGATATTTTGGATCCAATTATTTCTCAATTTATGCTTCAACATAATCAAAAGGAATTACTAAAAATTTTTAAAAAAAATGGAGTAACTGTTGGCCCTGTGTTGGATGTCAGTGATTTAATTGATCATCCTTATATTAAAGACAGGGAGGTTTTAATTAATTTAGATACAAAATATGATGGGATTATACCCATGCATAATGTTTTTCCAAGATTAAGTAAAACTAAAGGTGAAATAAAAAGAGAGGCGCCCCAAATAGGCCAAGATAATCATGATATTTTGTCTGAAATTGGATATTCAAATAATGAAATTTTAAGATTAGAGAAAAACAAAATAATTTAAATTTTTGTTGACTGATTTTTATGTTAAATATTTAATTTACATATGGATGGTTCAAATAGAGAAATATTAGAATTTGATTTATTAATTAAGAATGGTCGAATTGTAGATGGTACTGGCAGGTCAGCTTTTTTATCTGATATAGGTATTAAAGATGGGATAATTAAGAAAATTGGAAAAATAAGTCAAAGTGCAAAAAAAATAATTGATGCAAAAAATTATATAGTTTCTCCTGGCTTTGTTGATATTCATACACATTATGATGGACAAGCAATTTGGGATAGTCATTTAGCCCCATCTTCTCTGCATGGAGTATCTACAGTTGTAATGGGCAATTGTGGTGTTGGTTTTGCACCTTGCAAGCCTAAAGATCGTGAAAAACTAGTAGAACTTATGGAAGGTGTTGAAGATATACCTGCTCCTGTTATGCATGAAGGATTAAAATGGGAGTGGGAAAGTTTTAAAGAGTACTTGGATGCTCTAGAAAAAAGAAAAAGAGATATAGATATTTGTACTCTGCTTCCTCATGCTGCATTAAGAGTTTATGTTATGGGTGATAGAGCAATTAGGCATGAGATGGCAAATAAAGAAGATCTCAAAAAAATGCGTCTAATTACTAAAAATGCTATATTAGCTGGAGCTTTTGGTTTTTCAACCTCTAGAACAATTAGTCATAAAAGTTTAAAAGGTGAATACACGCCTACGTTAAGAGCACACGAAGATGAATTAACTGAAATAGCCTTAGGTATGAAAGATGCTGGAGCTGGATTTATGGAAATTGTTTCAGATTGGAATGAGCCTGATCCAGAAACAGAATTTAATGTTCTAAGAAGAATTTCTAAAAAATCTGGTAGACCAATTGTTTTTAGCCTGACGCAAAGACATGATAGACCACATTTTTGGAAAGATTTGATGAATATGTCTTTAAAAGCTAAGGACGAGGGATTGTCAATTAGGCCGGTAGTAGCACCAAGGCCAATTGGTTTATTATTTGGGCTTAAAGGAAGTCAAAACCCTTTTTCAGGTACAGATACTTTTAAAAAATTGAAAGATTTATCTCATGAAGACAAAGTAATTGAATTATCTAAAAAAAGTATTAAAAGACAAATTTTATCCGAGGACAGATTAAAAAATAGTACATTTCCTCTTATACATAGAATAAGTTTTAGACATATGTATAGATTTGGTTCTCCGCCAAATTATAACCCTAATGTTAAAGACAGCATTGAAATTATGGCTAAAGAAAATGGAAGATCTCCTGAAGATCTTGCGTATGATATAATGCTTGAAAATGAAGGTAATAATTTTATTTATGCTCCTCTTGTAAATTTTGTTGATAATAACTTTGATGTTTGTCATCAAATGTTAAATGACTCAAATACTATAATGGGATTAGGCGATGGAGGGGCCCATGTTGGATTTATATTAGATGCAGGTTATCCAACGTGGCTTTTATCATATTGGACACGTGATAAAGAAACATTTTCACTTGAAGATAGTATTAGAAGACTAACTTCAGATACTGCTTCTGCAATAGGTTTATATGATAGAGGAGTTATAAATGAAGGTCTCAAAGCAGATATAAACATATTAGATATTCAAAATCTTGGATCTTCTGACCCTTTTATGCTGAAAGATTTGCCTGCAGGCGGAAGTAGATTAATGCAAAAGACAACTGGTTATATAGCAAATATTGTTTCAGGCAAAATAACTTATGAAAAAGGTAGAAAAGGATCAAATTTACCAGGAAAACTTGTTAAGTTAATAAATGTTCAAGAGAAATTTAAAGAAAAAGATTTAGTTTAATTTAAGAAGGATATATAACGCCTTTCCCATCTGACTGTTTATCAAATAACTTGTAAGCTTCTTCAGCTTGTTCAAGTTTCCATTCGTGAGTAAATAATTGATCAACTTTTAATTTATTATCAGCAACATATTCTGCACAGGCAAATTGGCCATGTTTTGAGAATGTCCAACTTCCTATCAGTGTGATTTGTCTTCTTAATAGATCATTACTCACATCAATGTTAACATTTCCACCTTCGCCAACAAAGCATGCTTTTCCCCAAGTTCTTAAACATTTAATACTTTGTGACCTTGCCTCAGCAGAAGAAGATGCATCAATTGAAGCGTGAACTCCTAGTCCTTTAGTTAAATCTTTGATTGAATCTACTACATTATCTAACTTTTTAGGATTTAATATACTTGACGCTCCAAAAAATTTTGCTCTATTTAATCTTTGTTCATTTGTATCTAACGCTATTATGTTTACTCCCATACTCGCAGCAATCATGACCGCAGATAAACCAACTGGTCCTAGTCCAAAAACTGCTAAAGTTTCATGAGATCTTAATAATAGCCTATCTATAGCCCCCCACGCAGTCCCGGTACCACATGAAATTGCTGCACCACTTTTAAATGAAATATCTTCACGAAGTTTTACAAGTGTATTCGCTGGACATTTCATATATTTGGCATGAGCTCCATGACCGGTTACGCCAAAAACTTCTTTAACTCCATCAACGCATAATTGTTGCCATCCTGTTGAACAATGGACACATGAACCACATCCTTTATAGTGATGTTGCATTACGTTCATATCTTTTTTAAAAATTTCTTTATTAACGTTTTTACCTAATTCAACTATTGTTCCACATGGCTCATGGCCAGCAATAACTTGTTTATCTTCACCGCCTAAACCTAAAGAGGAAGGGCCTTCAGAAGCTCTATAAACCTTTAAATCACTTCCACACATACCAGAAGCTTTGATTTCAAGAATAACATCGTCTGGTCCAGGTTTTGGATCCTCAAATTTTTGAATTTCTAGTTTATGCTGTCCTAAAAATACTATGCCCTTCATAAAGCCTCAAATAATTAATTTCTAAATTGTTTATGACATCCTTTGCAAGAAGCTGCTACCTCTCTAAATGAAGAAACTGTATCATCTATGCTTTTATTTTTTGATATTTCGATTAATTTTGCAGAAGCAATTTCAAATTTTTTAATAGCTTTTTTAAAATCTTCAGGTTTAGACCATATATCGTTGCTTGCCTCACTTTTGTTCGAGATACTAGCTTCACTGCCTTTTGGAAAATATTTATGCATTTTATTAGCCCAAGTATTTAACTTTTCTGCAGATTTTGTAATTACATTAAAGTTGTTATCACTTAAGCTTCTATTAATTGTTCGCATGAGATTTTTACTTTCTTGAAATTTGTCCATTCTTTCTTTAATTATGCCGGTTGCTCCTTCATTTGAATATGAAAAAAATGGAAAAGAAATTAAAAAAAAAATTAAAACAAATTTACATTTATACATTATTATCTCCTTGATAGAATTAGTATAATGGTTAAATACAAAAAATTAAATGAACAATTAGATAAAATAACTTATTTTGTAATTTTTTTTGAATTCTTAAAATTAGGGTGTACTTCTTTTGGAGGTCCTGTTGCTCATATTGGTTTTTTTAGAGATCATTTTGTCAAAAAAAAAAAATGGATAGATGAAAAGAGTTTCTTAGATATTGTTTCTTTTTCAAATTTCTTGCCTGGACCATCTTCTAGCCAAGTTGGGATGTGTATTGGGTATCTTCAAAAAGGATCTTTAGGAGCTTTTTTAGCTTGGTTAGGTTTTACCTTGCCATCTGCAATTATTATGATTTTATCTGCTTATGGATTATTTGCTTATAGTAATGCTTTTACAGAAGGCGTGTTGAGCGGAATAAAAGTATGTGTGATTGTAATCGTTTTTCAAGCTATTTTCGGTATGTCTAAACAATATTTAGATGATTTTAAAAAAATCTCTATTACTTTTATTACAGCATTAGTTTTGATTTTTTTTACAAATAATTCCTATCAAATAATTCTAATAATAATTTCAGGAATTGTTGGATGTTTTATATTTCGTGAAAAAATAAAGTCTAAACAAAAATCTTTATCGATAGATTATATACCCTTAGTTTATATATTTTTATTTGCAATTTTATTGTTAGTTTTTCCAATCTTAAAGCAATTAAATGATTCTGATATTATTTTAATTTCAGATAAATTTTTTAGAGTAGGATCTTTAGTTTTTGGAGGAGGGCATGTTGTATTACCCCTTTTACAAAACGAGATTGTTAATGTTAATTTAATTGATAAAGATACTTTTCTATTAGGTTATGGATTAGCTCAAATAATACCTGGGCCTTTATTCACTTTTTCAGGGTTTTTAGGAACATCAATGGACTTATCACACCATAAACTTCTTTTAGGTGTAATTTCATTAATTATGATTTTTCTTCCATCTTTTTTGTTAGTTTTTGGAGCTATGCCATATTGGTCTATTTTAAGCAAAATTCCCAAAGTCAAAGCTTTTTTGACTGGAGTTAACGCGTGTGTGATCGGTTTACTTATCTCTGCTTTCTATAATCCTGTAATAACATCTTCTCTAAATGATATAAAAAGTTTATTTCTGTTAATCATTTCGATTATTGTAATTTTATTTATGAAGGTTCCTCAATGGGTAAGTGTAATATTTATTGCATTAATTGGAAAAGCATTTGATTTAAAATTATTAAATTTTTCTTTTGACTTTTTAATATAAAGGATTAAATAAACATTCTGTTAATTTTTTTGGAGGTATCTATGTCTACTAAAAATGCTGAAATAATTGCAAATGAAAAAATAGAAGAAATTTCTGGTGGAGCAATGACTAAAGCTGGTAGATTAGCTATGGAACTTGCTAATGAGAAAAAAAGACTTAATCAAGAACTTCAAGAACTTCAAGCAGAGTATGATGAAGTTAAACCAACAACACCAACTGGAACTAGAGATTGGTACGTAAAATGGTTGTCTATGATACTTGCAGTATTGGGAGTATTTTTAATCAGCGCGTCTTATACTGTTTATGGTCAAGTTACTTACTTATGTAGTGCAATTGGTTGGATATATGTCGGAATGCAATGGGGTGACAGAGCTATAATGATAGGTAGTGCTGTGACTGGAACAGCTGTTGCTATGAATTTGATTGAAAATTTGCCAAGATATTTAAGTTGATTTTCTACATTTAAATATATCAGCAGTAATTTTCGAAACCTTCTGGTTTTCTTTAACTAAAACATATTTTGTTTTGGGCCTGAATATATTATCTGTCTCGATTTTATAACCCTGTTGATTCACATATACTCTTCTTTTTTCTTCGTAATCATATATACCAATAGCATTACCACCAATATCAAAGGCTCTTTTCTTAAGTGTATTTATCAATTGATAATAATCGATACTTCCAGATACAGACAATCTAACAATTCCAATGCAATCTTTATTACTTCTTAAATAACTAGTTGAAGTAAATTCAATTTTTTTTAACTCTTTTTCCAAATTTTCAGACATATAAAAGTTTTCAAATGCACTTTCATTTATAACTTTTGGTTTAACTGTTACTATAGAGCTGGTTTCTAAATTGTTACTGGCATATTTAATATTTTGTTGACTACAGTTAAATATTAAAAGCAAAGATAATAAAATACAAATATGTTTCATATTAATACTTACGACATTAAGTAAGAATGTTTTAACAACTATTATCTATTTTAGTTTTTGCATCTAATCTAAAAATTGATAGTGATATTAAATATAACAATATTACTTATTAAATTTGTGAAATTATTATACAGAAATTTTGCATCCATGAAAATGGATTTAAAATGTTTTAACCAGTTCTATTGGACGACATATCAAAGATTTTATAACTTCATTATTTTTTAACTTAACTAGAATAGGTCTTTGTAATAATATTGGATGTTTAATAATTAAATTTGGGATATTTTCAATAGTTAAAGCTTTTTCGTTCTTGTTTAGGGCCTTATAAATTTTCTCATTTACTCTTATTAAGTCTTCTGGTCTATTTTCAAGTTTTAAAATCATTTTTTCAAAAAACTTTTTATCAATAGGTTTATTTAAATAATCTATAATATTATAATTGAGCTTTTTTTCATCAAGAAATACTTTAATTTCTCTTGATTTAGAACATCTATTGTTATGATAAAGATATAAATCAGCAAATGAGTTTTTAAACATAATCTAAAGGCAAAAATTAATTTATAATCGTTGATATAATATTACAAATTATAAGGTAAACTAAAAAATATAGAAATAAATTATTAGGATATGCTATATTTATGCATGCACGATGAATTAAAAAGACTACAAAAATTAAAAATTGAACAAAAGGCAAAGTCAGAAAAAGACAAGATAATTAATTCTTATATTGATAGTTCAAGAACATTAGAGGATAAAATTGCAGCAGTTAAGTTAAAGCATTCTGTTGACAAATCAGCATTTGTTTCGAGTATTAAAAAACTATTAAATAAAAAATAATTGCCTACGCCAAACAATTTTAGATGAGGTTTACTATCTTTTCTTTATCCAAAGAAATTCTATCTTGTATGTTTTTTATCAAATTTGAAAGAGTGTAGGTTAAGTTCTATTTTTTATAATAGGAGGAAATAATCTCCACATTAAAAATGTCCATGCAAGAACTAAACAATATAAAATAATAAAAAATTCAGATGGTAAATCCCAATAAATAATTTGATTAATCCAATAAGGTATAAATGAAGTAGTTTCATTTGTTTCTCGTAAACTTTTTTCAAATGAAGTTAATGGGCAAGTTATTCCCAATAAACTCTCTATAGTAACAAAAGATATCATGCCACAATGACATACTCTTAATTTTAGATTTTTTACCCAAAGCCAATTAAACTTGCAACCAATGGGTACTAAAAAAAATCCAAGAGTTATAAAAATAACAATTGAAAAATGAAGTATTAATACAAGATCAGCAATCAATGATTTTACCTTTTTGCTTCAATAAAAATTATAAATTAAAACTTTGAAAGCATTTCATTAAAAATCTTTCCTTTCTTAATATGTCTTATAACCCAAGTTTGATAAACAGAATCTTTTTTGTTACATATTTGCATAGATAAACCTCTAATCAAATGTATAGGTGAACCGCCGCCACCTTTTTTGGATTTTCCTTTTGCAACTGTTAAACATAAATTAATGTTATTTTTTAAACGAATAGTATTATCTTCATTAAATATAAATTCTTTAATTTTTTTACATTCTACAAGGGTTAAACTTAGTGGATTATTATAAGAAGATGGATATAAACAAACACCAAATTTGGGAAAAAATAATTCTTTTTGTTTCAATCTGTTAGCATCTAAACCTTGATCTACAGCAATTTTCCCTTGATAAGAGTAACAGGTATGTGCTTGAAGTCCTCTATTTATTTTTGCTTTATTTTTATGACCTTTTATGTCAACACAAAATCCTCTTTCATCGTCTAAATTATTAAGTAACTTAATCTCTACCAAATTATCCTCTGACTTACTCCAAACTGCAGACGTAATTATACAAACAAGAGCTGTAAATCCTAAAAATAGTAAAAAT
>MDTB01008231.1_pt1 | contig 16454 bp, 19 predicted proteins | sample 811161 | NCBI WGS metagenome assembly MDTB01 (sample SAMN05326650, study PRJNA326480) | marine metagenome | isolation source: seawater | place: Mediterranean Sea | collected 2009 | reverse complement strand
TATTTCCAGACTACTAGCCATGATTATCACTGGTAAAAAACTACCAGCAAACAAAAGACCAATGCCCTTGACAGAAAAATACGCTGCATTGCCTGCTATTAGCAGAGCAACCAGGAACAACATGATTGGAAACCACTTACTCATATGAATATTTAATCAAAAACAATTAAATAATTACATGGACAAAACTCAACACGTGATCAACAATGCTTGGAAACACTTCGCAGAGAGCACAGAAGAATATTATGGATACACGATGACCAAGGAACAAGCCCTGGACCTGTATGAAACAGCGTGTTTGGATCCAGATTGTGACAAATCAGTAGACATTAGCGAGGTTAATAGTGGTGATGTGTTGTACGTGAGTGAAGAACAAGATTCAGAAATATATCAAATACAGATACGATGAAAGTCATCTGGTATATTTATGGTGACATATTTGCCACATACCCTAATCTGACCATAGGCACAGCTGTAGGAGGAGTGCTCACACCAATACCTTGGAACACACCAACAGAAGCAAACGGTCAACATCATGCGGTCCATCCAAATCCGTTGGGTATGACCACCCGCGACGGTGATCCTGGAATCACACAATCCTGGCAAGACAAACGAGTGATTGATTTTGGTGATTACGATGATAATACATGGGCTGGAGATGATATATACATTGATGATGTTGACAATCCCATAGGAGACGCTCAAGATTTCACGGTCCGTGTGATTGGTAATGGTGGTCAAACAGCCATCATGAGACTGAACAATGCAAATGGTACCAATTGGTTCAGCGCCAATCCAAACCATCAATTTTATACCAACAGTTACGAAAATACAGATGATGCATTGAACATGGCTAGGTTGCTCAATGGTGGTACCAACAACCTTAATACTGGTATACAACAAAACTGGCATGCTCGGAATGGACAATCGACACAGAATTGGAAAGAGTTTGTGGTATACAAAGTGATCATGAATTCAATCACTAGCCGAAACACCAATACGTTCATCAGCAACACCACAGGAGTTGGACAAACAATAGCTCAACGCTTTCCTGGTGCGATCGAGTACGAGACTGGTAATAATGATCATTTTGCTGCCGGTACTATTTCCGGACCAACCACAACATGTGAACGTACAACAGGTGACTCAACAACTGGTTTTCAGACAACTGGTATTTTACCACCTCCATTTGATAACTTCGCGACGGACATAGGTGGAGCTTATGTGGCTGGTGTCACTGTGATCGACGTACCAAATGATGCTCCGGATAATCGTCACCAGTTTACTAAATCCACACCATACGCTGATGTTGGGTTTCATTCTATATTCAGAGATGATGAAACCATGACCGGATTCAAGAGTGAGAATTGGACTGATTATCATGCGTATGGAGCAGCTAGAGAAGATCTAACTCCATATTACAACGCCGGAGGAACTTGGGGAGTACCAGCAGGAAATGGAAACCAACCATGGCCTCCTCCTCAACAAGTCCCGGTAGATCTTGGCTACAGCTTGAACATGTTCCGTATGTTCCATGGTGAAAACGCTGGCATGACTGCAGAAGAAAACGCCCGGCCATATGGTTCTGATCTGAACATGATCATTCCTGATCCATCGGATGGTGCAGCTGGAGGTGGTGGAGACTTACCACCACAAGCACATCAACCTGGCACAGTGTTTGACCCTGATCATCCTCAATTGAAACAAGCGTATTTTGACGTTGATACACGTGTTGCTATTTTCTTAGACACCTCCGGAACTTTCACAGCTTCCCTCGTCCCCGCACGTGATGCAGTCGACAGAGTCAAAACTTATTTACGAGATTTAATATGGGGTGGAGATCAAACCCTCGCTGACTCTCAGATAGTAGTAGAAGAGGATGACACTGAACGATGGATCGATTGGTTCCGGTTGGGAGGTGATCCTATTGCTAATCCATTCAGTACTGATGGAAATCATGTCGTGATAGCTATGATAAATGAAGCTAGTGGAGTTTATCATCTTTTCCAAGCCCCGGTGGATCCGCCGGACGGTGTTCCAGCGGATGCTTTCCCGAACTGGTGTGATCAGGACCATGATGGTTCAACTACTAACATGGATCAATTAGAACCCAACCAGGTCTCCACCTTTGGTGGAATACAAACGAATCTATGGCATGATCAGTTGTTCAACGATGCGAACGCTTTCGCTACCATCCACGATCAAAGAGACAATGGTCATTATTGCCTACTTGGTTTCCCTTTTCAAATGTCTGGTACATTCCCTGGTCTCTCATTCGATCAAAATCCACAACCATATCCATGTTTTGTCACTGGTGTACAGCATGCTATATACAGCATGAACAACCGGTTTGATGATGGTGCTACAGCTGATCCTTTGCAAGATAGAAACGTTAGTGCCAGTATGAATTTCTCGGATCCTATGTCCCCTTCAGTTACACGAGATGTAATATTGAATTATTTGGGTGTTCCATATCCTGACATGAGCAATTGCCAAGTGATATTAAATCCCAATCCAGACAATCCAAATGTACCTTACGACTTTACGTGTAGCAACAACACACCATATCAGCTCACTATTCAGATCACCAATCGAAGCAATCTTGTAAACGGTCAGGTGACCATGCAACAAGATGTCGTGTGCGCTCCCTCGAGTGACACAACAGTAACACAAACCATACAAGTAAGCTCTGGTGATCAAATTCGATTTCAGAGTGCCATCGGTGATGGAATTTGGGTTGGTCCACCCAGCAATGATGGTGGACCTTTTAGTGATATAACAGCTCCCTAATCTTCTTCCTCTTCTAGATCAATATCAGATTCGAAACCAACTCCACCACCCAGTAGTAATTCCATCTTCTCATCTTCCATCACTCCTACAATTGTGTGTAGATCCAATTCAAATTCTGATCTGAATCGATGCACCATCTTGGCTAATTCTTGTTGAAATACATCAATTTGTTCGTTTCTATTCATCGCTTTGTAATTGTTTCCATTGTTCACGGTTCATTGATTCACCTGTCTTGGTGTTGACCAACACAAATTTAGGCACTGATCGAACTTTGAACCAATCGATCAGATCTTGTCTGGCTGGTCCATCGATCACTCGCCAATCAACATCATATTTGTTGATCACCCATTCATGATTGTTTCCAGCATTCACTAAAATTATGGCTGTGTCATCACCCCACAAATTGTCGAAAGGTCTCACGTTGGCTAGAAAGTGTCTACTGGCTTGACACCAATCCTGTACAAACACCAGAGCTATATTCTCTTTCTTACGTTCCATGTACTGGAACCGGTCGTTCATCATGTTCATGTCAATGAAGTTGATGATGGGTGGTTTGGTTTGATTGGTGTCTGTTGAGTTACTATCCGCCCATAATGATTGAGCTGCTAGCAACAGACATGTTATGTATTTTTTTAACTTCATGATAAATTAAGCAGCTTTGGACCACAACGCGTTGCGACCTTTGCCTTCCTTGTTCAGATTGCCGAGAATTTCTTGCTCACGTAACAAGTACTGAGCACGGGTCACGTTACCATCAAGAGCCTTAGCTGCATTGGCTAGATTGATCGTGTCAAGCTTCATGAGCTTCTCGATATCGTCTTTCTTGCGATTAGTCTTGCTGGGAGCTTTGATAGTCTCTTCTTCACGAACAACTTTGGCGTCAAAGTCATAACCTTCCGGACCAATCGCACACTCGAGCTCATTCAGCGGACCGAAGCGATTCTTCTCAAAGTAGATGCAACGATCATCATCTGAATCACTATCAGCCACACGAGTGATCTTGACATTAGCATCAACAGTATGAGGCACAACAGTACCACCCTTGAGATCACCGCTCTTGGTCAAGTGCATGATGAACACCACAGTACACTCAGTGTTCTTAGCATGCTTGGTTAAACTCTGCACTGCATGCTTCTCAAACTGACGAGAGTTCATCTTGGTTCGGCTCGTGAGAGCTTGAAATGAATCAATCACAAGCAAGTCAAGATCATTCATGTAACTCTTGATCGTGTCAATATCAGTCACATTCGCGATGCTCACGTCAGATGACTTGACTCGGTTAGCAGTATAGGCTAATTGATAGATGCTCTCTTCACCGCTGAAGTAACCAACCTTGTATCCATTCTTGGTCAAACCTTGCAACATTTGAAGCATGAATGTAGTCTTACCACAACCTGCTTGAGCAGTCAACGTCAACGCGCTACCAGGCAGAATACCCTCATTGAACAACACGTCAATCTTGCTGATACCAGTGGTTAATCGTCTGTTAAAGATGTCAGGTATCTTGATATCTCTTACTTTTTGCAACCCAGTCGCGTTAAAATCTAATGACATTTCCATAATTTATCTAATAGTTGATTGTTATTATCTGATTGTTATATAATAATAAGCGATTTCTTGAAAAACCGCAACTTAATCTACAACAGAATCTTTAACTTTGTATCTTTTTCTATTCTTCAAGATCCAAGCTTTCCCTAGAGACACTCTCTTGTCAAGTCCTTTACCAGAAGGCCATTTACCTGTTCTGAAATAATAAGTGTCAACTCCAACAGACAACATCAAATGATATTCAAGCTTTTCATTCAGTATGACTGTTATACCATCATCAAAACTCACTGCAAATGTTTTGTGAGTGTTGTGACGAGTCGCACCGGTGATCTTCATTACAATGGATAATTATCTTCTGTAAACTTAAACATCTTATCTACAACACCATGTCTTATATGTATCGTGTGATCCTCTACAAATTTAACAATGAACGGAACTTTAAGATCTGTCATGCCATACAAGCATGTTATGTCTCCATAACATTCTGTTATGTCGTTAAACTTACCCCCACCAACTTGTAGGTATTTGTGTGTTTGATCTATATCTAATATAGGTAGCATCAGTAGTCTAACTCCTCATCATAAGTCGCACGTCTTTCATCTTCTACCTCGACATGAACAAGTGGTGACATTTGTATAGCGCTTCTAAACACTTCCCATTCAGGTTCGGTGAAGTACAGAATACCATTATCCTTCTGAGAATTTACACACACTGCCACATGAGTAGCTACTGATGAGCTAGTGTTAAGTATATTTAACTTAATATTATCTTTCATTGTTTATTATATCGTATCATTACATTTAAGTATCATGAATTCTCCTATATGATCAGAAAGAACATCAACAACTGCAAGCTGTTGTTTCTCTTCTGATTCAGATAGGTCTTTGTTTTTAATTTGATCATAGAGGTCTAATATATATTCGTGTGTGATTTTCTTATACATCACACCTTCCTGTAATTCTGTCTCTGGATTATCGATAATGTCCATCAGGCATACGCCTTAACCGCTTTGAAACTGTGCATCTCGTTGACGAGCATGTTCATAGCTTGTTGTTTCAATCGATGACCTCCACCGTTAATCACGTTGCTAACAAATCTTGAGTTTGTTTTTCTCTTGGCGACTTTCTCATCTTTGTGATTCACGGCGCGATGGTCTAAAAATTCTGTGACTGCATTCAACGCGTCCCATCTTGTCTGTCCAAGATTTCCAGCACCTTCATCAAACAAACGAACCATCTCTTCTCGCTTGTTGTCTAACCTGGATAGCTTACGCTCAGCACGAGTCTTATCCTTCTTAAGGTCAGGTGTAAGGTCGAACGGTAACAATTGATGAACAAAGCCTCTCATCTGATTCTTTGTCATCTTCATACCATCAAGCACGTTCGCGTTACTCTCAAATTCCTTGGTGAGAGACAATGCGTTTTCAAATCCTAGCTGAGCTTGAATCAATTGTTGATCCACATCACCAATGTGACGTACTTTGTAATTACTCTCGTTGGCTCGGCGATTGATCAATTGAATTTGATTGTTGCAAAAAATTCGATTCGCTATTGACAGATAAGCATTCTTGTTCAACCCATCGTTAGATATCAACGCCATGATTCGTTGCTGAATCTCATCATCTCTACGATTCTTGAGCTTGAAGGTGTCTGGTAATGTGGCTGTCACCCAACATCTCTTACCGTTGCTGATCACTCCAGCTGACTCATATTGAGCTCCAAAACTTCTGACCATTCTATGGAAAGGCTCAAGCATGTCCAAATTAGACACCACCTTGTAACCAGTTCCAACAACTCCGAACACCTGTTTGGTATCAGTTCTTCGAATAATGTTCTTGTTAGGAACTTTTTCTCCTTCCGGAGAGTGGACAGAAACTAGCTCTGTCTCAAAATCTAACCCGCAAGTGTGCATGACATCACTGAGGCTAGCATCGCGTTTAATTTCTCCAGCGCTAGCGCGTGAGTCGAGTGATACTAAATCGTTAATCATATTACAATATTACGAACACTAACGATATATTGCAACCTTTATTTCTACCAATTGACCTTTTCACTGAATCTCTCAAAACTCCCTGCAGAGTCTGGTTGTTCAGTAGGAGGAGGACCTGGTGGTTGCTGAGGCATGGTGGTGAATCCACCTTCCTCTGTGTACATCACCTCACCGGCTGCGTTTGTTATTGACACGATCTCCTCGTATCTGACTGCATGATGGAAATATCCATCTTTATGCGCTAACTCGACGCTATCGGCTTCAACTTGTAACTCACGAGTCTCGTTTGTTGTTACATTTACAAAGTTAATTTTGAATGTCTGCATATTACTATTGTACTATATTGTGTATCGAATGCAACTGTTATGCGAAAACTATTATGCTCTCACCAGCGGCAAAGTTACTAGTGTCTATTCCACGACATGCGATTGGAAGCATCATACCAGCAAAAATAGTCACGTCCACATCCATGGTGTTGTCATTTCTACCTGCATGAATCGGACGAATTGTGATTGTTTTTCCATTAACATTGTTAGTGTATATCTTGGTACATATACCAGCCATGGATGGATACTTATACACATCATCTCCTTCTCTTGCCGGATCTCCATCTATAGCTATAACCGTACCTTCGTCTGGCTTGTAATTTGCGTTACGTGATCCGTCACTATCAAATGCTTGTTGACTCACATCATATTTTGTGGCTTTAAATGTCTCCACATGCAATGGAAGTGGATCATTAATCGACGCTCCGGGTAGTACTTGAGCGTATTCAGTGAATATTCCGTCTTCTGTTCTCATCCTTGTGTGATCTTTCCTCTGGTTACAATAGGTTCAGGTGAACCTTTAGCGAATAGATTGACGACATCAAACTGATCCAACGGAAATAGATCGATATAAACATCAGGCTGTTCATCATGATCTCCATCCATTTGAGCCTGCAACCGGAACCCATCTTTGTCGTACGCAAGACCGGTCTGACCTTCAACTACATCAGGATATCTATATATATGACCATCACGTTCATCATAACCAACATAATCTAATTTAGTCTGACCGAAAGTTTCTCTAAATGCTTCACTCTCAACATCACGCGCTTGGCTAGTCAATTGAGGATTTGGTGATTTCACTTGACCACCTTGCTTGTACATGTCCGCGGAATGATCAAGCTTGCTTATGAATTCCCTTCCTGCAGGGCTGAGTTGATTCAAGTCAACCATTTGTAGATTGGATTTCTTCTTACCACCTCGACGATCTTCAATGCCTTGATTGAGCATTTTTTGCATGGCTTTCACCTCATCAGGACTGATGAAATCTTTTTCTTGCTCATCCTCTGAGACTCCAATGTGTCTTTTCACACGAGTTTGTTGTTCATTTGGAGAACCACCAAAGTAATTCTCGTGTAAAATTTTATCTACTGCTTGATCGAACTTCATAATATACTATTATTTATCACTTTGACGACAATATACACGTGTTTTTTAAGGATCGTTTGGCCAACTCACAACCGTCACTTTCATCCATCTGACCAAGCAACCTTCCCACTCACCATATCCATAGTGACCATGTATGTTTAGAGCTCCATATAAATCCCATGTCAGAGTTTCATTTTTCCGCACTGTCCAATGTCCGAAATCCTTGACTCTGTTGAATGTTGTACCATGATTAGGATCTCCGTTGCTGTTCACGATCCAATGAGCTGCTGAGACATCTCTAGCACCTATGAAATTCCAAACTCCACTGGATAAATTGTGAGGAGCCGATGATCCCCAATGTACATTTCCACCTAACCACCCTTGAAAATAATGAGGCCACATCGCTTCCACACCAGGTAGAGTGTTATGACCTGTTGAGCGTAGATAACCACTATGATGATCCAACGGGTTGAAAATTGTCCCAGATTGATTGCTCGTGACACCCAACGTGACACCAGCTCCATCGTTACTAAATATATCAACACTAGCTTCTACTTTCACGATCACATCAGAAAATGGATGTGTGTTGGTGAATGACATGTTCGTAGGACCATTTCTGTCTGCGGTGGGCATGGATCCACTAGTACCATAACTGCTCTTGGATTGGAACTTCTGCGCACCATTACCAATACCAAGCCAACCTCTGACTATCATGACTTCAGCTGCTTTACCTCCTCTGGCTGATTTCAAACATGTACCGGTTGGGCAATTGTTATCATTTAATGTGATTTGTTTAAAATCTATACAGTCACTTGAATCTGTAGTACCGGAAGTGGTGTAATTGCAGCATAAATCTGTTGTGTTGAACGTGCTGAATGGTGAATTACCTCCATATTCTAATCGATGGGTGTTTTTCTCACTATTGGTGAACACGGTCAATCCCGGATGACCAATCGTGTGTGTTGTGATGGCGAACGGTTCCTGACTGTGATAATAACCACCATGATTGTCATCACCATTAGTATACAGTTTCAAGTTGTAATCACCCGCGATTAGATTCGCTTTGGAGATCGTACCTGGTTCAAGAACATTTCCTCCAGAGACATCCGCGCCAAGCACTCCCATGGTACTAGTGGTTGGAGTACCACCAGATGATAATATTGTACCCATGTTCTTCAACGTCTCGAAGCTGGTGTTGTTAGATCGAAAACCCGCCAGAGTGTATTTAGTATCATAGCCACAATCCATATAAGAAGTACGACCTATAGGCATGCCCACTCCTACAAATGCTGCACCAAATTGTGTACCAGCAGAATTAGCCGGTATGGTGTATCTAATCACTGGCTTAGGAGCTGGTGTGTCTCCTGAGAAATTCCAGTCAGTCTGTCCAAAAGTGTTGTTTCCACTACCGGGGTATATTACCTTCAACCGACATGGCCGGTTTGGTCGTAAACTCTTAGCGTAATCTAATTCTAACGAACCAGCTCGTTCACGAAAAAGTATTGTGTTGCCACTGCCATTTGCATAATTGACTTGCATCGCGTATATTCGCGAATTGCTATCTCGATGACCCGGCAAATCATTCAACCCGGTGATTCTGTATTGAAAGCTGGACAGGTTCGATGAAGGCCATTGTCGTATGTCTGGTCTCAATTGCACATAATCAAAATTGACACTACCTGTGTGTCTAGAACCGGAAGGAATTTCGTTCAATTTTTCATCACCCCACACAAAGAACACCATGAATTCATCACTGTAAGTTTTTGTTGATGTATGATAAGCGGTCCATTCACCATGCTGTACATTCTGAACACTTCTGTGTGAATAATAGTAAGATCCATCGGCCGGGAACTTTCTGTCAGTGGTGGTGGTTGATCCACTCTTGTACACGAACACATCATACGGGTCAGAAGTCTGGAGCCACCAGCTCTTCTCCCGGCTTAAATAACCGTAATCATTGTATATCAATTTGGTTTTACCATCTGCAGATTCATACGTTGGTCGTCTGTTATCTCGTTCATCCCATCTGGATTTCTTTGAAAGTGTTACCCATTGTCCACCAGTTGATCCTTTGCGAATCATGACAGAAACCTCTCTGGGTAGATTAGGAATTTGAGGAATAGATGACCATCTGAGAGGCATGGTTTGTGAACCGGCTGTTCTGTATGATGCACCTCTTGTGAGTGTTTCTGGAGGCACCACAGATACATCTGGTGAATAATACCACTCGTTATCCAAACCACCATGTGCTAGTGGTGATTCAGTACCACCTAGCGTGGATTTGTGAGACAGTCCAAAGGCTGCATGGAATGCTTGTTCTTCCGGAGTGTTACTCGCGGGAATTGAAAGTGGGGTGGATGAAGTGTATGTGGTGTTGTAGACGTCTCCAGTTGGTACCCATCCATTTGATCCAAGCGCATTTATATTTGTTTGATACATGTGGTATTTGTATGTGATGCTAGTTGCTGGATTACTATTCGGAGTCGCAGTCATTCTCCAGAGCAGACCTTTACCTAACATGAACCAAGACCTTTTCCCGGCTGTGTAATGATCCAATCCTTGTGCTTTGCCTTGTTGATATATTGTGTTTGAGTATACAGTTGGTAATGTTTTTAAGTGAAACCATATCCATCCTTTCGCATCTGGTCCTGTTCCGTCAGTCGCTGCAGCAGCTGAATAAAGCCATGATGGTTCATTGAAAAGATTGTCTTTCCATTGCAGCCAAATCCAGCCCATGCTCACTTCATAAACCCATCTGTATGAAGTTTCTTCCATGGAACCGTTCGGGACCATGAATTGCATGAATTTTCCAGTCTGTTTATGTTTCACTATGTACCAACCAGCCACTTGTGCTGTGACTTCAACAAATTGAGTGTCAACTGTTTCTGTCCAACTTGCTCCCGCGGAGGTCAATTTATCACATCTGTAATCAACCTTAAGATTTGATGATCGAATTGATTCGCTATGATCTGTTGGTTTTGTGTACCCTGTTGGGGTTGTGTTGCTCTCTACTTCAATAGTCAAATGCTCTCCATTTGCCAATTCAATACCATCCAGTTTACCAGTTGTAGCATTCCTCACACAACCATCACCATCCACGTACAGATCAGCATTAGGTCCAGTACCTTTTGTTACTGCTGTGACATCAAACTGAACACCAGTGGAGTCATAATTTGTTGACATGTCTCCACCACTCACAACCAGATCGATGAAATCGCCTTTCTTCACATTTAAAGTCTTACTGAAAGCTTCAGGGTTCCAGTCTTGCCGGCCACAATTCGGATTGACGTATTGCCAGTTGGTTCCATCCACACTAGACAACACCAAGAATTGCTTCACATATTGATGACCCCAACTTGTTGTGTGGCGACCTTGAGTGATCAATTGCTCGACATTTTTGACTGATCCAAAATCCATCTGCAGCCAATCAGACCCTGGATTTTGTGATGCACCAACCCATCCATGACTCTGATCGTCGATTTTACCAACCGCGTAACTGTGGTCATGCCTCCAGTCCCACCAATGATTTGAAGTGAGTGTGGCGTTTTCTCCTAGAGCGGATCCTTCTGTGCTGTTCCAGGCTCCAACTCTACATGATTGGTGGTGGTTCCATCTCACCGGATACCATCTGATGTAACGAGCTCGTAAAGAATCAGCAGATATCTGACGATCTGCAGTCACATGAACCGGTCCGCTGACCGTGGTATAAACTTTGGAGCCTGTATCAACATTACCAGGAAACATTCCTTTGTACACTGTGTTTTCTTTACCATACGTACCCCACCAATTTCCGACTGTACTTTTGAAATCGGATGGACCACTCCGGGTTGTGTTACCAGTTGTACCGGTTTTTATTCCTCCACCGTTATTCATCTTTTTATCTGGATGCCAGTTCGACAACAGAACAGCTTTGAGCTTACCATCGAAAGCATCTGTAACATAAGCTCCAAAATTTTCATCATATGCCCAAACACCATTGGATAGATATTTCCCACTAACATCAAGTGAGTCTGGATTCGGGCGATTGTTCGCGGCTAGATTACCAACAGGGAAATGCGCGACAAACCCACGAACACCATCACCACTACCCCCACCGGTGTGATTTATTTTAGCATTCACGGTCACTTCTCCTGAGTTTGGAGCCACCCATCTCAATATTGTTTGTTCACCAGTGTCACTTTTCGACTCTTGATAATCCATGGTCGGGTGTACGTAAAATGTTTGATAGTTGTTTCCATCTGATCCAAACAATGGCCAAGTAGTTGATGACCTTTTCCATCGATTCTCTCCAGCATGCCAAACCATCGAGCTGTATCCTTTAAGATTCAAACCAGTCAAAGCTCTGTAAACACCTAAGTTGTTGCTACTGATATTTTTAGCTAGAGTGAATTCATATCGTTCCGCTCCACCTGGTATGGTCTCATCAAAATCAATCGTGAACAAATTGTGTGGACCTCCAACGTCTTGGATCGAGAAACATTGCACGAATATGTCTGTGTTTGTGAAATTGTTGAATAATATACTCTTCCTTCCACCATATAAGCCTGTTCCTTCTCCTGGGCTCATGATTGCAGGTAAATTATCTGTATTGATCATTTGTTGACCCTCCTGACATGGTATCGGTTCGGATATTTAATCCCACTGGCTGTTGTATTTCCAAATGCACTCTCGATTTCTAGCTCCCATTTGTTGTCATCATCTGTGAAATTGATAGTTTTTGTTTCTGTGCCTGTTATAGTTGTGCTTTCTTTTGACATACCACTCTCTCTACGCGTCACTTGGCTAGCCATTCCGGTTGAGGAGTTAGTTACAACTACGTTAGGTGCTTTTGGATCTTTAATTCTTCCGTTGACTCTCAAATGTGCACCCTCTGGTCTCATGGCATTTCGATCTTCAGACACATTTTCCAACTGTAAATCTCTGTCCTCCCACAATATCACATCGAAGTCACCAGAGTAACCAGATGGAACTTTGGCTCCAAAAGGTGCTTGAAATGCCGTCTGCGCGCAGTTGATTGTGTATGATTGATCTGTACCCTCTGGACCAGGGCACTGTACGTTTGTTTGTCCAGGAGCAACAACACCAGTAGACATGTTCCCAGACATCACGATTCGAGCGTAAAAGTCCAATGTCACTCCCAAAGGTAAAGTCTTCTGAAAAGTTTTGTTGTTCGAACCTCCAAGATCTGCTGTTTGCCACGGGAACGGAGTGGTTACTGCTCCTGTGACATCAGTCGCGTCAATTTTCCATTGAACATCATCAAACACATGATAAGCTGGTGGAGTGAAATTGGTTGATGATATTGTGAAAGTGATTATATTTCTACCCACACCTTCTCTTTTATCAATGTCTATATTTGGCGCGGCTGGTGGTTGTAGAACTCGTCTCATGATACTTGTTTTATCATACCAGTTGTCTGCTGTAGGGTCTTGAACTCTACGACCTTGCGCGTGCCTCAAATCAGATGATACGATGATTGGTGTGTCTGACCAGTACTCTCCTCCACCAGCTCGAACTCCAGGTTTTGCATCTGTATACTTCGCTCTGACCATGTAATACGCATCACCTTCACCCACCGGTACATTAAATGATACTTCTTCACCTTCATTTTTTGATTTAGTTTGAAGAAGTGTTTCTTCCTTGGCTGGTGAGGATTTTTTATATAACTCATATGTCACACTCTCATCACCCATGTAATCAGCTTGTGCTGTAATCTCTGAAAACCCTGATCCACCGATCGCGCACACATAAGCGTCACCTTTCATGGTCACCCGGGTGATTGTTTCACGTATGACAATTGTTTGTGAATTTGAAATGTAATTGTAAGTCCATGGGTGTAGAGTATCTCCGGTGATAGTTGCATGCAACCTATAAGCACCAGTTCCTTCATTACCCTGCACGTTTAATCTCTTGTCTAATAATGTTGCTGACCAGGCTTCGAAATTACCGCCAATAGAACCCCCAACATTTTTTCCATTGAAATATGTATCCTCATGAAAATCATCCACTGCAGCAACCCAATTGTTGTTCACTAATTTTTGCCATTGATATGATACACTAGTGATAGTGTCATGTGTATTGAACCCAGGTGATTGAGTCCACCCTGGCTTGTCATTTATCCAAGACCTGAGCATCACTTCTTCTGCGTCTAGTCTCGGAAGCACTGTGGTAAGTCTCCTACCATCTTTCGCCCGCCTTCTTTGCCAAAAACTTTGAGTAGATGTTATGTATTGATCTGGTGAGTAGTTCTTACCTTCCTCGTCAGATGGATATAAATTGTTATCATAAGCAGCTCCAAGCTCTGAATTTCCATTGTCCATGAACCCGTTAACATTCGCAAGACCTACTCCTCTGACTCGAACATTAATTCTAAATGGTGTGTTGTAACCGTGACTTGTATCTAAGTTATTGTTAAATTCATCCTTAAACGTACACGTAATGAACACATCCTCTTCAGCATCGCTCCATTCATTCCATATATTTTTGAGAGTGATTTTGTATGCTCTGTGTGAACCATCAGTGTAGTTACCCGTGGTGCTTGACGTCTCTAAAATTGCTAGTTTAGAATTGTCACTCAACGTCCATGTAAAATTCTGAGGAGCGTATCTATTCTCTTCAAGAAACCCGGAAGCAGCTCCTTGAAATTGCATGGTTATTACAGAAGTTTCACCTCTCTTCAAATATAACTTACTATTAGCCAAAGCTTTGCTTGAGGTGATCCCGGTTATATGATCAACGATAAAATCGCTGTGTTTCACCGATCCAGAGGAACTTGGATTGTTCTTCCGCTGAGCTAAGCTTATGTTCTTTACACCACCGCTTTGAGGGTCAACACCTTCTGTCGATCTGTAAAGTGAGGTTGACTCGCGTTGAGTACCGTCATTGTTACTCCCGTGGGCCATGGATTTGATCTTCCAGTTGTTTTACTCGGTTAGATAGATCTTTTATACATTCAACTAACAATGGTACAATCTTTTCATATTTAACAGCCAATGTACCATCTTCTCTTTCATCTACCACCCCTGGTAGTTCGGCAGATTGAACATCTTGAGCAATCACTCCAGTGTCTTGTCCAGTGTATGTGTCTTGTTTATTGTTCCAATTGAACGTTACACCATTGATACATTCTAGTTTCTTCAATGAGTTGTGTATAGGTTTTATATTGTCTTTAAATTTCGCATCAGATGTACAAAATGAAATAACGTCCTTACCGCAATTAATATTATCACCAGCGTAAATACCACCCATGGACACTAATGCTGCTGTATCTGGATCACAACCACCACCTGTATTTGTCGTTATTATTCTACCACTAGTTTTAACATCTCCGGTTTGATTCGGGTTGAATGATATCACATGATGATCTGTTCCATTGTCATTGCCAGGTGGAAGGTCTTTAATTTCACCAGTGTTTGAATCTACTCGCTTGTAAGCGAAATAAGCTGGGTCTATGTCCAGAACTGGTTGACCTCCGGAAGTTTCTCCATCACCAATATAGAATCGATGTGTGTCTGTAGTGAACAAAGGTTCACCCATAGTAGGTACGATATTCTCTCGGTCCACTTCTGGCCCACGCCTCATGAGAATCTTTGTGATTGTTGTGTTAGCCATATGAATTATTTATACCGAGGCATTGTAAATATAAAGGGTTGAGTTTTAAAACTTCGTGTATATAATTATTATAATAACATTATGAGTAGAAAAACTAAGAAGTTGACATGTATTATAACTGGTAGAGTTTTAGTAGCTACCAATGAATACTATGAAAAGAAGATGACAGCATGCGGATCTGAAGAAGAACTTCAGAAATCGTATATATGCAAGGAAGCCAAGAAGTTGTTGCTCAAAGGATATGATGTAGATACTACAAGATCAATGCTTAACATAACAGAAGAACTACCAGCAGTAGATGACTATATCATATCCAACTTAACAACAAATACCAATAAGTATCTCAAAACTTCAACAACTTACACAACAGCTTCGAGTATAATCAACGCTAGAACAGATCCATCCTTGGAGGAATTACTAAATAATTTAAGAAATGAGTAGCACAGCAGTATATTCAGTAACACTGAGCAATCAAAACAGATTGAACATTATAGATGCAGTTTCTGGTAGAATATTGAATAATATTCAATTCACTGGTACTTTGATAAACGGTCCAGTTGTTGTTGGTGATAAATGTACATTAGTTGTTGATAACAACGGTAAAAGAAAAGGTCATGTACATCAATTACCAACAGGAAGACTAACACAAACATTCCAGGTATGAAATCCACACCCCCGGAATCCAATATACCATCTGTATACCAGCCAACATTCGAGGCTTGTATACCAGATCATCTATTAGATAAGATAAAAGACGATACTAGCAGATGGATGTTGGAAGAAGTGTCTAAAATGCAGCAGAATAACCAATGGCAGAACAAGAAGATACATGACATATATGAATACACAAGAACTATAAACGGTCAGGTTGTGTCTCTACTTGAGTTCCGGAAAGATCTTCTGATGCAAATGGAAGCTGAGCATCGATTAGACAAGGTGAAGCACGAGAATAAAACACACACCACAAAATTATACAAAATAATCGCGATTTCTTTTCTAACAATAATTTATCCTGTGTTTTTAATGCAATGGACCTCTGGCTCTATTACTGAATTTTTCAAATTGTTGTGGTAATTTGAAATGTTTATATTATTATAATAT
>MDTB01228011.1_pt1 | contig 16458 bp, 15 predicted proteins | sample 811161 | NCBI WGS metagenome assembly MDTB01 (sample SAMN05326650, study PRJNA326480) | marine metagenome | isolation source: seawater | place: Mediterranean Sea | collected 2009 | reverse complement strand
GCAGCAAAAAAGAACTGATTCCCACCAAGTTCGGAAAGAGATACCGGGCGAGGCGCTGAAGAAAGAATCTCGCTTCAGACACCCCAAGGACTCGACTAAAGAAACAGAGCTTAAGCTCTGTTTTTTTTTGTCTATTACTCGTCTAGTAGCTTTGATGACCGGTATCCAGTCCAGGATAATAAGGCAGCAAATGGTATCATGAATAATGTCGCTCCCATTGAGGATAAGCCCAATAATAGAGCACCTTTAGCGGCAAACCAACTGCCAATGACCTCACCCCCTCGCGTAAAGAAAGTATCCATAAAAACAGTTGATTTATAACGTTGCTCTATTTCAAGTTTAGTAAAAAGACTCTCTCTGGCTGGTTTGGATAAGCCATACTCAAATGTTCTTAGAATTGAAACTACAATCATGACAGTCATAATTTCAGGATATATTTCATAGAAATAGATCGCTGCAAAAAGAATAAATCCATAAATAATTAAAACCTTCCTAATACCAATCGTTCGCAAAATAAATGACGTCGCCAGGAACTGACAAATGAGCGTTAAAGGAGTAACAATCTGCTCTATCCTAGCGAAAAATGCGGTTCTCTCGCATGGATCTGTAGACCATTCTTGAACTATTTCCAGAGCAATCATCCATCCAAATGTCATCAAACAAGTCCAAAGGACCATGTATAGACTGAGATTCTTAAGCGCGGGTGATGTGGCAATATCTGTAATCGGCTCAATTGCTGATCCTGAAATATTTCCATTGGCCAATATTTTGTCTCTCTCGTTTTTTTCAGACGTAAAAGACATGCTCAAGAAACAGGCGATTGATAAAGAAATAACAGATATTAATATCAAAGAAAACGGTCCCCAATCCGAGAGCGATACTGATCCACAAACCTGTGTTGAAAAATAACGAGCAATGGAGGAGCCGGAGAACGCACCTATGGAACCACCGGCACTGATGATTCCAAAGTAAAGTTTCGCCTGTGAACCATTGAAATAATTGATCATGGAAACCCAAAATATTGAGACCACAAAAAAAGAGAAAACATTGCACCAAATATAAAAACTCTTTGCAACAAGAGGTCTCCATGAGGCATCGAGCAAAATCCAAGAAAAAAAGAAGACCAATAAGTTCAGGATAAAAAACAAATAAAAGTATAAAACAATTCTATTGCGGTTGATGCGTGAGACGAGCCAGGAGTAGACTGGATTGGCAATCAACATGACCAATAGGACGATAGACAATAAGCCAGGAAGATTCTCTAATCCAGCTTGAACAGCCATTTCATTTCTAACTGGACGAATCGTGTACCAAGAGCACAGAACAAAATAAAAGAAGAAGAACGCTCTCAATAATGAAGATCTGTCCTGAATGGGGATATCAAAGATTCTTTTTTTAAAATTCTCAATCACGAAGTCATTTCGCAGTGTGCTTATTTATGCAATTAGTATAAATTAATACACTCTATTGATCGAAAACTTCTGAATTTAAAACAATTATTGAAATAATAATAGAATGCAAAATCTAAAGAATACTTACTCTGAGCTGCCCAAAGATTTCCACAGAGCAATCAATCCAACACCGGTCAGCAAACCAAAGGTACTCTCACTGAATTATGCACTTGCAAATGATTTATCCATTGATACCTCAGATGAAACACAATTACTTAAATACTTTTCTGGGAATGCAGTTCCTGAAAATGCATCTGCAATAGCCACAGCATATGCCGGACATCAATTTGGAAATTTTGTTCCGCAACTGGGCGATGGCAGAGCCATCTTGATTGGCGAACTCATTGATGAGACAGGAAAGCTCAATGACATTCAATTAAAAGGTTCCGGGCCAACAGCGTTCTCTCGACAGGGAGATGGCAGATCTGCAATTGGTCCCGTCATTAGAGAATACGTACTCAGTGAAGCCATGCATGCCATGAATGTTCCAACGACCAGAGCACTCGCAGCGATCTCTACTGGAGACGATGTTTATAGAGAAACGGTGTTAAAAGGTGGCATTCTAACCAGAATCTCCAGTAGTTTAATCAGAGTCGGTACTTTTGAATTTTTTCGAGCCAGACAAGATCTAGAGAATCTTAGAATATTGGCTGATTACTCAATCAATAGACTTTATCCAGAAATTAGTGACCAAAAAAATAAGTACTTGCTCCTTTTTGATGCCATTGCAAAAAAACAATCCATATTGATATCTAAATGGATGAGCATTGGTTTCATACATGGTGTGATGAACACTGACAATTTTTCAATCTCTGGAGAGACAATAGACTATGGGCCTTGTGCTTTTATGGAAGCATATGATCCTGACACAGTATTTAGCTCCATTGATAGGCATGGAAGATACAAATACAGCAACCAACCTAAAATTGCGTTGTGGAACCTATCCTGCTTAGCCGGATGCCTGCTTCCAATCATTGATGGAAATGAGGATGAAAAAGAAGAAATCATCAGGGAATCGCTTGGGAATTTCTCAAAAGATTTGAATTCAAGAATCAATATAGAAATGACAAAAAAGATTGGGCTTAAAGAGACACATGAGAGCAATGAGCTTACTAAAGATTTATTGTCGATCATGCATCAAAATGGTGCCGATTTTACCCTTACATTTAGATCGCTCTCCTCGACCCTTAAGAGTAATGATGATGAATTTCTTCAATGCTTCAATAGCAACAAAGAACCCAAAGATTGGCTTAAGGAATGGAAAAAGCTAATTAAAGAAGAAAGTCAAAATAAGGATGCTCTCATCGAAAGCCTGAACTCTAAAAATCCGATTTATATCCCCAGAAACCACATGATCGAAAGAGCAATTAGAGAATATGAGGAAGAAAATACTCACTCAATCATGGATGAAATGTTAGAAGTTACTTCAAATCCATATCTAGTTCAGAAGAATATGGAAGACTATGCTGTCCCAGCCAAAGAAGATGAACAAGTCACTAAAACATTCTGCGGTACTTAATTAATGGGATAATATTTTCCCTAAATTTGAGTGAATCAAATATCCTCTTTTACGCCACATCGAATAATCTTAAGGCCGTCTGAACCACCCTCAAGAATTGGATTGAGTAATTCAGCGAGACCGTTCTCAATCCTCCATTGAAGGTATGCTTCGTAGTGATCTAAGGAATCCCAATATTCAATGAGATGGATGGTTTCTGTTTCTTGCTCGACATGAACATCGATCGATATGCAACCATCAAATGCTCTTGTGTCTCCAAGGGCATCTCTGAATAGTTGTTTCAATTCTTCGAGTTTGCCTTCTTGCGCTGGGAAAGTAGCTATTACTAAACTTTTCATATTTGCTCCTAAAATTTGTGGCGGAGAGAGAGGGATTCGAACCCTCGATACGCTATTAACGTATACTCCCTTAGCAGGGGAGCGCTTTCAGCCACTCAGCCACCTCTCCTTATTTTGAATTATAAATTATATCTGAATAGATGTAATTAATCTTAAAGTGTCAATATTCCTATGAATATTCTGGTCTTTTTCCTTTAAATTGCCTGAAATAGTTGTGAACATTTAGTAAATCAGTCTCTGTGTTACCTGATGGTTGAAATAACCTACCTAGGTGTATTAATTTAGATTCAAAATCAATGCCTGTAAGCATTATCTGACTATTGGTCGCTTCAGCTATTCGTAAAAAACCTGACTTCAACCTTTCAACCTTCTTTCTCGTGCCCTCAGGTGAAATAGCTATAATGACTCCTTGTTGCTTCTTAACGATATTTGATACTTCATTCATCAATAATTCTGGAGATTTCCTATCAACAGGTATCCCTCCCAGTTTTCTCATGAGCTTTGAGAAGCCGTTCTTAAACAGAGTATGTTTACCAATCCAATAAACATTTAAATTTAAGCCAAAAATAAATGCCAAAGCCAAAAGAAAATCCCAATTAGAAGTATGAGGTCCTGCCACCAAAATAATTCGATCGTTATTTGGTATATTGCCTTTAAGCTTCCATCCTGTAATCCTTAAAAAGAATTTACCTATTTTTTGTAAAAAGACTGAATGATTAGCTCGTAATTTTTTGGGTATTTCTATAAGTGGTTTAACCATTGTCCTTTCCTAAAATGAGGTCAAAAAAGATGCTGCATTTCCACCTGATACTTCTGCTTTTCTAGCTGCCACTAAGAATTCTCTGCCTTCGGGAGAATCATCATTATGATTTCCATATATTCTGCTTACACGATTTCTATGAAATATTTTCATTTGAGCAGAAAATGGTACTACGTTCTCAGGACTATCTCCGAAAAGCTCTCTGTGCATTTCAGGAAGCCGATACCATGGAACAGTCATGTCATGATGATGAACATTGTGAAATCCAAAATTTAAGGTGAGCCAATTTAATGGTTCTATTTCTAATGAATGTGGATTGCTATAAGTATGCTCCTGCTCCCATTCAAAGTTTCCCAATCGTTCAGGTTTTTCTTTGCTGTAAAGGGTTAAATTATATGGATAGTCATGCTGGATAGAGTCCATGAAACGTAGAACAGTCAGCAAAATAACATAAGAAACAGTATAAAGAATTGCGACCCTTGGAAACCAAAAAAGTAAAAACATAAATATGCTAAATCGAGTAACAATAACCATTATATTTCTTGGCATTTGGTTCTTTCTTTCAGGAATTATAAAAGAACCAAACATCATTAGGATATGCATTATGAATTCATGTGCAGGAATATAAAACCACTCTAAGAATTTTGTTAGCTTAAAAAGCATGGGGTTATTTTCAAAAAAATCCTCATAATCAAACCAAACAACATCATCAACATCAACATGATGTCTGAAATGTTTGTGTTGAATATCTTTATATGTTCCATAAGAGGACCCACAGACCCAACTAAATATTTCACCCAGAAAGTTGTTGTGTCTTATTTTCTTAAAGACCAAGTTATGAGCACATTCATGAACAAGGTAAGCGCCAATTACCATTCCATGACCAAGTAGTAAAACTGAAATGATATTAATGGCTATATTCACATTAAATAAGCCTATAAAACCGATGATATAGGCTGATATTGAATAGATAATTGCTATCCCATTGTAAATAAAACCATCTTTATGTTTAAAAATTTTCTCCATAGGCATTACCATTTACCATTATTCATTTATGTTTGCATCAATTAATACTGCTATAAATAATGCAGGCTCACTGCCATTATTAATCCAGGCATGATTAGTTCCTCTCTGAACAACTACATCAAATGGTTGCAAAACAACTTCATCTTCATCCAACAACAATGTCACATCCCCCTCTAGCAATATAATGTAGTCAATCGTTTTGGTTTTATGCATTGTCGGATGCTTAGTTGTATCGACTCTTTCATGCTCTGCTCCAATCTTCTTAAATGCTTCAGCAGCTAGATTTTCTAAAATTTCAGGTGGAACACCATCGGGTGTAGGATTTATCTTAAAGTATCTAAACTTTGTTCCATTTTTTGCTGGAGAGAGAACGATGTCGATGTCTGCTTTATCAGAACTATCAGAACTATTAATTGGATCTCCATCGGTATTCCAAATCTCATAGAGACCTCCTACGTCTTCGCCAATTGATCTCGAAGGTGGGCTATCGATCATAACAACAGATTTTCCTCTGTCGTGTCCCGTGACAATTCTTCTCATTTTTTAATTCTCCTTTTTTTAGATTTAACTAATGCAACACTCATTTATTTCAACCGTATGATTCTTTAATGTTATATTAATTATTACTTGAGTGGGGCCTGAGATGGCTCCCTTTTTTTTAATTTATAAACAAAGGAGAGATCAATGGAAGATTATGATGCAATAATGGCAATGTGGAACCTGATGGGTGTTTTCTTAATATCTAATGCAATGTACTTTGCTGCATGCGCCTTCTTGATATGGGTAGGCTTTAGGTTTACGAACAATATCTACAATAATCCCGACACAATGTTAATTGGGAAAGTGCTTACAACCCTATTCTGTATATCGGTTGCTATGTTTACATTTGGCAATATGGCACAATTTAGTGATCTGTTATCCGATATTGCTGGATCGTTTGCTGCAATGAAGGCTTCAGGTGTAGACATCGGTGTAGCCGCTGAAGAGTTAATTGCTGGGACTAAAGATGCGCCTGTAATAAATCTTATTCAGTTGGTATTTCTAGGCTCTGTGATATTAATGCAGCTGGCACAAATCTGGATTAAAAAGTAAGAGCCATGCTTTAAAAAAAAGCGCCGAAAGGCGCTTTTTTTGTTTATATTCTTAAGTTCTATGTATAGAAATGTCACAATTAAATATATTTTCTTATTTTTACTATCAATCTTAGTTACTAACTGTGGAGGCGGAGGTTCACCAATAGAAAATAATTTTATTCCTGTCTCGATCAATGTTTTTGGATTAATAGAGAATGATTTAAGTTACTCGAAGCAAAATATTAGCATCGATTCTAACTATCCCGATTGCACATATAAAATCACTCAGAGCTCAGAATCACCAAAAGTTCTTCACCTTAAGTCATTAAATGACAGAGAATTTAGCTTTAGAAACCCAATTATTTATGATGAAAACTCAAATTCAGCAATGAGAATTGAAACAATTGTTAATGCTGATTGTCCAGCAGGGTGGCGCGAGCTCAATTTCAAAATTAGAAGGTATCCCACTCAATTCAATGCTTTCCCTGCAAATATTGAAGATCTGAACAGCAGGATTTTCCAAATCAATGACATTGGATTTGGCGGCATAGTCATAAAAGATAGATTTACTGCGACCATTTGCTACCCAACACCTCAGGACTGCCAAAGTTATATCAATGAACTATTTGGTCAAGATGCTCATAATATGACAACTGGAGATTTCAATGGGGATGGATATGAGGATTTTGCAGTTGCTTGGGCAATCTTTCCTCATACCATTGAGCAAGAACAGAAAGTAAATGCCCCAATTAATATTTATTTGAATGATGGCAATGGTCACTATTCCGAGGACTTGAATTTATATGCCAGTGGTTCCCCACCTAAACATCCATTTGCATACAGAGTAATTGCCAAAGATTTCAATGGGGATGGTGCTGATGATTTATTTGCAGGCTCAATGGGAATACAAGTTAGAAAAGAAGATTACAATCAGAATTTTATTGAGCCTTATCCGCATCTTCTCTTACTCTCAAATGAAAATGGAAGATTAGAAGAATCAAATGAGAAGATTATTGATGATAATAATGGCGATGGAATGCTGTGCGGTTTCGCGCATGATGCAAGCGCTGGTGACTTCGATGCGGATGGTGATATTGATATCTTCGCCTGCAATGTTTTGGTGGTGAATGATGGCAATGGCAAATTTGAAGTTCATCCTTATATCAATTATCAATGGCAGTGGGAGAATAATTATTACAATCCCATGAGCAGTCTATTAGAGGACTTAAATAATGATGGATTTGGTGATTTAATCTTTTGGAATTTTGATAATAGATCACAGTCATCCTCGGTTAAAGAAGGTTATATTCTTCTAAGCAATGGCACCTCTGAAATTGCACAATGGGAAAAATATGACCTTCCAACAGGTCCGTTTGGATACAACCATAATAAGTATAATCATGCGGTTTCAGCTGATTTCAATGGGGACGGCTTTAAGGATGTTGCTGTCGCAATCACTCGTGATCTTCCTTATTATGAAGGAGCATATATACAAATACTCATAAACAATGGATCAGGATCCTTAGTCGATCAAACTGATACTCGTTTTCTAAATCAAGTTAGAGTGGATTCTCATCATGGTGAAGGCAATATTTATGTCAGAGATATGAATGGAGACGGTCATCCAGATATCATTCATTCAACCAGAGACTACCAAAGCGGATTTCATGGTGCTCATATTGCCCTAAATGATGGACAAGGAAACTTCAACTCACTGGATGAGGGTGACCTTCCCATGAGGCCTGATTCTGGAAGCAATAACTATGACTATCTTATGAAAGGCTTGCCAATTGATGCTGACGGTGAGGCATGCCTGGATTTAATATCAGTAACCGATATAGGGTTTGGTGATCACATGAACCAAACAGAAAATTACTTGTTTACAGTACTCAACAAATCTTGCGACTTTTGATAAATAAACCAAAACTTAAAAATCTTTGACTAGATTATTAACGAAAAAATAGTTGATGGATAAGAAAAATAAAAGGATTGCGATTTTTGGTGCCAATGGAACCATAGGTAGAGCGCTCTTGGCTCATTATCAAAATGAATCTCATGTTTATGCTTTTTCTCGAAATGATTTCGATGCCAGGAATTCCAACTCAGATAAGATTCTTCTTGGTGACTACAACGATGAAACGCTTGCTAGAACAGCAAGTGCTTATGAAGATAATTCCTTTGATAAAATTTTTATATGCATTGGAATGCTCCACAATTCAGATTTTATGCCAGAGAAGCGCATCGAAGACTTCTCAAAGCTCCAGTTTATGAAGACCATGGAAAGCAATGCTCTCGTTCCAGCATTAATAGCAAAAAACTTTTATAAAAAATTAAAGAGGAACGAAAAATCAATTCTTGCTTTTCTCTCTGCAAGAGTTGGAAGCATTTCTGATAATAGAAAAGGGGGATGGTATTCCTATAGAACCTCTAAGGCTGCCTTAAATATGCTTGTTAAAAACCTTTCCATTGAGTTGGGAAGAAACAACAAAAGGCTAGTAGTTATCGGCCTACATCCCGGTACAGTGGATAGTCCTTTGACTCAACCTTTTCAAAAGAATCTAGAAGGTTCGAAAATATTTTCCGCAGATTTTTCTGTATTAAAATTGTCATCAGTTATTGACTCCTTAAGTGTTGAGAGTTCAGGTAAATGTATCGACTGGGAAGGTAAGGTAATTTTTCCTTAATCAGAAAAAACGAAGAATTTCACCAACCAGAAATATACTGTAAACGACCAATAAAAACTCTGTAAATTTTAAATCCATAATTAAATTATCTCTAAAGTTATGAGTGTTTTCGTCGGGATAAAATGGTTGGATTCACGAATAGAAAAAAAAGAAAAGACTTTCAAAAAATCTGTCTAACGAGTAATTTTTCTATGAGTTTTTTTTCAAATATTCTCTAACAGAGTCTAAAGCTGCAGATACTTTTTCAGCATCAGAGCCTCCAGCTTGAGCAAAATTCGATTTTCCGCCGCCATTGCCGTTTAGTGCTTTAGCAATTATTTCTGCAATTGAGTTGGCTTTAACTTTAGATGTCAAATCATCCGTAACTCCGACGGTAAATGTCACCTTTCCTTTTTTGTTGATGGACGAAAGGACAATTACTCCTGATTCGAGTTTATTTTTAAACTGGTCTATGGCACCTCGCATCACGCTCGGCTCGATGTCATGCTCCAGTTCTTTATATAAGTAACCAATTCCATTGATGTCCTCTGAATTGTGATCTTCTTCGGATGTCTGTCCTGAAGCAATTCTTGACTTGAGTTGTTTTATCTCAGCTTGTAGTTTTTTATTCGTATCAACTAAATTCTCTACTTTGCTAGCAACATCCTCTCTTCTGGTTTGCAATAAATCCGTCAGCGATTCAATCAAATACTCTGTTTCTTTTGCCCATTTCAAAGCTTTGTCTCCAGTGATGGCCTCTATTCTTCTTGTTCCTGAGGATATACTTGACTCAGAAACGACTTTAAATATTCCAATTTCATTTGTGTTATTGACATGAGTCCCTCCACACAACTCTTTCGAGAAATCTCCGACATCAAGAACCCTTACATCGTCGCCATATTTCTCTCCGAAGAGTGCCATCGCTCCTGAGCTAATAGCCTCATCATGTTTCATGATACTGGTTTGAACATCAATATTCTCTTCAATTTTCTCATTCACAATTGTTTCTATTTCTCTAATTTCATTTGATGTTAGTGACTGGTGATGTGAGAAGTCGAATCTAATTTTCTCATCGTCAACCAGTGAACCCCTCTGCTGAACATGATCTCCCAAAACCACCATTAGAGCTCTGTGAAGCATATGCGTGCCAGTATGGTTCAATGTAATTGATTTTCTTCTTACAGGGTTTACAGAAGCTTTAATTTGGTCTCCAACCTTGATTTGACCATTGGAGACGGTTCCAATATGTGAGTATGCATCTCCAGAGAACTGAGTATCCAAGACTTCAAAATTAATATTATCTGAACTAAATGAACCTTGATCACCGACCTGTCCTCCAGATTCCGCATAAAACGGAGTTTTATCGAGAATAATCTGGCCAATCTCACCTTCTTGAAGGTTATCAGATCCGTCTTTGCCAAAAACGCCTATAACTTCGCTCTCGGTTTCTAAATCTTTGTAGCCAAAAAATTCACTTTTTAATCCATGATCAAGACTGAAGGATTCATCAACCTTAAATTTGCTGGCCTTTCTAGCCATTTCCCTTTGTCTTTCCATCGCTTTCTCAAAGCCTTCAATATCTACAATTTTGGAAACGCTCCTTGCTATATCAATGGTCATGTCCAAAGGAAATCCATATGTGTCATATAACTTGAATGCAAACTCACCAGATATCAACTCGGCATTTGTGCGATCAAATTCTTTCTGCAATAAAGTCATTCCTTGAGCGAGTGTCGCAGCAAATCTCTCTTCTTCCATTAAAATAATTCGCTTTATGTAATCTTTTTTATTAAGCAACTCGGGATAGGTTTGCCCCATTTCCTCTGTCAAAACATCGACGAGCTTATAAAAGAATGGAGACTCTATTTTCAGATCATATCCGTGTCTCAATGCTCTCCTGATAATCCTCCTCAGGACATAGCCTCTTCCCTCATTGTCAGGTGTAACCCCATCCATGATAAGGAAAGAAGTTGAGCGAAGGTGATCTGCAATAACTCGGTAGTGACTCTCCTCGCCTTTTCCAGATTGGCTCTTTATTGCATTGATCAGCTTCTTAAATAGATCGATATCGTAGTTGCTGCTGACCCCCTGCATCACAGCTGCCATTCTTTCTAGACCCATGCCGGTATCAACGGATGGTTTGGGTAAGACCACAAGTTCTCCATCTATTTGTCGGTCGTATTGCATAAAAACAAGATTCCAAATTTCTACAAAACGGTCTCCGTCCTCATTGGCAGTTCCAGGAGGTCCGCCTTCAATGTGATCACCATGATCATAAAAGATCTCACTGCAAGGCCCACATGGTCCGGTATCACCCATCGACCAGAAATTAGATTTCTCGCCCAATCGAACAAGTCTATCCCCTGATATCCCAACTTTATCAAGCCAAATTTTTGCAGCTTCGTCGTCGTCTTGAAAAATCGTTATCCAGAGACGATCCTTTTCAAGATTTAGCTCATTGGTAATAAAGTCCCATGCCAAAAGGATTGCCTCCTCTTTGAAATAGTCTCCGAAACTAAAGTTTCCAAGCATTTCAAAGAAAGTATGATGGCGTGAAGTATAGCCAACATTTTCAAGGTCATTGTGCTTACCGCCCGCTCTCAAGCATCGCTGGGCACTGACTGCTTTTGTAAAGCCTTGATCCTCTTTGCCTAAAAATACGTCTTTAAATTGGACCATTCCGGCATTGGTAAACAAGAGTGTTGGATCATTTGCAGGAATTAAAGGAGAACTCGTGACAGTCTGATGCTCCCTTGACTCAAAGAACTCAATAAAAGCCTGTCTTATTTCATTTGTTTTCATTTAATCCTGCTAAATTTTTTTTGAGTAAATTTTTCGCCTTCTCTATCTGACTGCGAGTAAATCCCCTATTACTTAAAAACTTCATTAACTTCAATTGCTTATCATAATCAAGTTCTGCTTCATTCCTCAACTTTTTATTCATTGCCTCATATGCCAGATCATTCCATTCTTCATCGGTTATATTGGATATCACATTTGAGGCAATCAGTTCATCGATGCCTCTTTGTGAAAGTTCCGAGAGGATTATATTTGGCCCCTTGCCCTTATCAATTCGGGATCTCAAAAATGCTTCGGCAAATCTTTCATCGCTCTGCAACCCTTCATCTAATAGTTTATTTAATTCAGAGTTAATGACATCTGGTTCAAATTGTCTTTGTTTAAGCTTCTGGTAGAGTTCCAGACGCGAGTGTTCTCTTCGAGCAAGAAGATCCATGGCCTTCTTTCTCGTTTTTGCTGGATCAGTGATCTTTTCAGTCAAAGTTTATCTTGCTATAAATGAAAACTATTCTTATGCGATCATTATCTGCCTGATCTTTTCAGTCAACTCTTTGGCGATTTTAGGGTTTTCAATAAGGAATTCTCTCACATTCTCTTTGCCCTGACCGATTCGATCGCCATTATAGCTATACCAAGACCCAGATTTCTCTATGAGATTATTTTCTACTCCCATATCTATAATCTCTCCCTCTGTTGAGATTCCATGGCCGTAAAGAATTTCAAATTCTGCAATTCTGAATGGAGGGGATACTTTATTCTTAACTACTTTTACACGAGTCTGATTACCAACAATTTCATCGCCTTTTTTGATGGCGCCAATTCTTCTAATATCTAGCCTAACCGATGAGTAAAACTTTAGCGCATTTCCTCCAGAAGTCGTCTCCGGGCTTCCAAACATGACTCCAATTTTCATTCTGATTTGATTAATAAATATAACCATTGTATTTGATTTCTTTATATTGGCAGTCAGTTTCCTAAGTGCTTGCGACATCAGTCTTGCCTGCAAACCAACGTGAGAATCCCCCATCTCACCCTCAATCTCAGCTCTTGGAGTTAGTGCAGCAACTGAGTCAATAACAACCATATCAACTGCACCTGATGCAACGAGCATATCGGTAATCTCAAGCGCTTGCTCACCTGTATCGGGTTGAGAAACCAGAAATTCTTCTGTATTAACACCAATTTTTTCAGCATAAATTGGATCAAGTGCATGCTCAGCATCTATAAACGCTGCAGTGCCTCCTGCCTTCTGGCATTCAGCAACCACTTGCAATGTCAGTGTTGTTTTACCCGATGATTCAGGGCCGTAGATTTCAACAACTCTCCCCTTTGGAAGACCGCCAATTCCCAAAGCAGCATCAAGGCCAATTGAACCAGTACCGATTGCCTCTATTGTCTGATCAACAGAGTCGTCTCCTAACTTCATAAGAGATCCCTTACCAAATTGTTTTTCTATCTGACTGACTGCTGTTTCAAGGGCTTTATCTTTGTTTTTTTGATTCATTATTCTTCTCTGAAGTAAAAATTATAAGTGAGTGAACTGAAGACTAAATTATAGCTTTTTAGCTGAGAGAATTCTCGTTTGTTTTAGTCGATCTTGACTCCCTATACAAAATAATAATCCCACAAAAGATGATTATAATTGCTCCCAGCCATACTCTTGAATCCACGACCTCATTAAAAATGAAATATCCCGCGAGAGATGCCCATATTAAGCCAGTATATTCAAATGAAGTAAGAAGAGATGCTTCTGCTTTCTGTAGTGCAAGGTTGAAGAATATAAATGCCAACCCACCTGTTAAGCCGGTTAAAAAGAATAGAAAGAAATCCCATGGAATTGGAGGTATCCAACTGTAGTAACTTCCCATTGCACCCATTATTGTGGGCCCTATAAATATGTAAAAACTCAGATTAGACACCGACTCTCTGTCTGATAATTTTCTAGCTGTCAGAGCAGTCAGTGAGTATGTTATCACTCCAATGAGTGCATACCATGTCCCTTTTGAGCTGAACTCTGCACTGGGTTGTAAAATCACTATAACGCCCAAAAAACCAACCAATACTGCACACCATCTCCACATACCCACTTTTTCATTCAATAGAGGTCCTGACAATGCAGTAATTATGATTGGCGCAATGAATACAATTACCATGATATTGACCAGTGGAAGGAGTGCGAGAGCGGCAAAAAAGGTATAAGAAGACAAAGACATCAGGCATGTTCTGAGAAAATGCCATCCAGGGATCTTTGTTTTAAAACCTTCAAATCCATGCAAATAAAAGCCAATCATGCCCAAGATGACTAATGAAATAAGTCCGCGTAGAAATGTCAGCTGAAATACTGAGTATTTATATAATAATACCTTAGCAATTATATCTAGTGCAGCCATTAAGAAGACTGCGAACAAGAAATAAGAAATTGCTATATATGTCTCTTTATTTTTCAAGATTGATTACTTTTATTTAATTTGATCACAACCGCCTTTAACGGGAAGCTTAATCTTTTTAAATAAGTTATCAACCTCTGATTGAGTCTTGCTTGATGCAGCATTATTGATAATGCTTGGCGTGAGGTGCTCGGAGAATAAGTTAATAAAACTGATTGCAAACCTGCTGAGCACCATTCCGCGACGAAAGCCAAAATAGGTGGTACATTTTGGAAAAATATTCTCGCCACTGATAGCAATAAATTCATCATTATCATCGCATTCATAAGCCATTCCTGAAATCACGCCTACGCCCATTCCCATCTTGACATAGGTCTTGATTATATCTGCATCTCTTGCCGCAAATACAATATTGGGCTCAAGTTTATTCTTCTTAAAAGTGTCAGTAAATGAAGTATCGGGTCCAACACTGAATGCATATGTGACCAAAGGCTCCTTTGCAATTCTCTTTATACTTAGGTTTTTCATGTGTTTTTTAATAGGATGATCAAGTGGAGCAATGATGGCATTGAACCAATGGTATGCAGGCAAAAGAACAAGTTCATCTGACAGATCAATGAGGTCAGTTGCAATTGCAAAATCAACTTCATTGTTTTTTACCATTTCTATAATTTGCTCAGAAGACCCGAGCTTCAGTTCTAATTTAATCTTTGGGTAATCTTCTTTAAATACCTTAATAACATCGGGTAAGACGTACCTTGCTTGAGCAGATGTTGCTGCAAGAGTCATAACACCCTCGTCTACTTTGGATATTTGATTGCCAATGACTTTAATATTTTCAACATCCTGATGGATCTTTCTGGCATAACTTGTGACCTTTTTTCCAAGCGGAGTCAGCGACTCAATTTTCTTGCCCTTCCTGATAAAAAGATAAGCGCCCAGCTCATCTTCGAGCAACTTAATTTGTTTGCTAATGCCCGGTTGGCTGGTGTTTGAAAATTCAGCAGCCTTGCTAATATTGAGCTTATTATCAACGACAGATATGAGGTATTTAAGTTGTGTCAATGTCATGAAGCTAAGTGATATAACTATTTATTTATATAAAGAATTATATTACTTTTTTTTATAAAGAAAAGTACATCAATCGTTTGCTCCAGCGTGATGGAATCTAAAAAGTAGGATATGATATTTTCATGTTCTTCAAATTACTGAAATACATCTTCAATGCTTTTCTCAGCCTGATTGTTTTGGCATCACTTTATATTGGATACCTCTATATCCAGAACCCAACAGTTGTAGCAAGGATTGCATCCATGATGATGGGAGAAGCGACTGGAGAGCTTGAGATTGTCAAAGCAAATGAAGCTTTTGCCTTAAGCGCAGGTTCATCTGAAAATATATCGGAAGAGTCCCTTGACTCAGCGATTCAATTCTCAAAAGAAATGGGTTCGCATGCCCTTTTAATTTATCAGGATGGTGCGGTTATTCTGGAGAAATATTTTGATGGCTTCGATGCCCAGACAATTAGTGATACACAATCAATGCATAAAACCGTACTCGCAATATTGGTTGGTATCGCCCTCAATGAGGGCGTCATCAAAAGTGTCGATGAGCCTGCCTCAAACTATTTGGATGAATGGAAAAATGATTCCAGGAAACTCATAACCATAAAACACTTACTCCAGCAATCGAGTGGACTTGACTACCCAGGATTCTCTTACCATCCCTTGAGTGACTTTAATCAATTAATGCTTGGGGAAAACGTTACGAAGATGACGCTCCAGCAGAAGGTTTACCGAAAACCAAATGAAGTGTTTGAATACAATGGTGTAAATCCCCAAAATCTAGGTCTATTACTACAACGTGCTTATGGCAAAAGATATGCAGACCTTCTATCCGAAAAACTATGGCAAAAGATAGCAGAGGATGATGCAACGGTTATTTTGGATTCAGAGAAAAATAAAATGCCCAGAACGTATTGCTGCCTAAATGCAACTGCAAGAGATTGGTTGAGAATAGGCATACTTATCCTAAATGAAGGCAAAATGGGTCAAAAACAAATTGTGCCAAAGTCATGGATCAGCAATATGACAATTCCGTCTGAAACTAATCCAAATTATGGCTATTTAACTTGGCTTGGAACCGAGCATCAGGAAAATCGGATTTATAATCCCAAGAGCACAGCCACAGGTTTTCATTCTGAGCCATTTGATGATAGAGACATAATTTACTTGGATGGATTTGGCGGACAACGGGTTTATATTATTCCTTCAAAAGGTTTGGTTTTAGTGAGAACGGGTGCGACTCAAATGACATGGGATGACTCGGTTTTACCTAACATATTGAGTAGAGCGATAGATAAAAACTAGATTAATTGTCTAGTTTTGAAGTTACAACCAACAATCTCCCTCCAACATCATCAGTTATGAATATTTCGCCATT
>MDTB01084676.1_pt1 | contig 16462 bp, 16 predicted proteins | sample 811161 | NCBI WGS metagenome assembly MDTB01 (sample SAMN05326650, study PRJNA326480) | marine metagenome | isolation source: seawater | place: Mediterranean Sea | collected 2009 | reverse complement strand
TTTAATTGTATTTTTGCCATAATTAAGTTATTCAATATTGAAATTTATGAATAAAATTATAATTCTTAATGGTCCAAACCTCAACCTTTTAGGAGAAAGAGAAAAAAATCAATATGGAAATCTCACTTTAAAAGATATTGAAAAGAATTGTAATGAATTTGCAAATAAAAATGATATAAAATTGACAATGTTTCAATCAAATATTGAAGGAGAATTGATTGAAAAAATTCAAAACTCCAGAAATGATCAAGATGGTTTAATTATCAATGCCGGTGGTTATACTCACACATCTGTAGCTATTCACGATGCCTTGAAAATATTAAAAATACCAATTATAGAATTGCATATTAGCAATATATATAATAGAGAAGAATTCAGACATAAGTCTCTTATTAGTAAAGTCGCTAGAGGAATTATTTGCGGTTTTGGAGCTGACGGATATAATATGGCTTTAATTGCTATAAAAAAGTTTTTAAAAAAATGAAAATTGATAAAAAGTTAATTAAAGAGTTAGTAGATAATTTAAAAGAATTTGAATTAACTGAATTAGAATATCAAGATGGTCAAACAAAAATAAAAGTCTCAAAAGCTTCTAAAGGAGTTGAACAATTAAAAACAAGTGCTGTTGCTCCTCAAAATAAAGCAGTCCTTAAATCTTCTGATGATAGCGATGGTATAAGAGTCAAATCTCCAATTATAGGAACAGCATATGTAGCTGCCGAGCCAGGGGCAAAAAAATTTGTTGAAGTTGGAGATAAAATAAAAAAAGGTCAAACTGTCATGATTGTTGAGGCCATGAAAACAATGAATCACGTTCCTTCAACCTCTGATGGTGAAGTAAAAAAGATTTTAGTAGAAGACGGTCAGCCTGTTGAATTTGGGCAAACTCTAGTTATTCTTAAATAAAGTACAATGTTCAAAAAAGTTTTAATAGCTAACAGAGGAGAGATAGCTGTAAGAGTTATAAGAGCTTGTAAAGAATGGGGAATAAAAACTGTAGCTGTTCATTCTGATGTAGATTCAGAGTCAATGCATGTAAGACTTGCAGATGAGAGTGTTTGTATAGGTTCACATCAACCTCAAAATAGTTACTTGAATATCTCATCGATAATGTCAGCTGTAGACTTAACAGGTGCAGAAGCAATTCACCCCGGCTATGGTTTTTTGTCTGAAAACGCAAAATTTTCTAAAATTGTAAATAAGCACGGTATAAAATTCATTGGTCCTAGCGCAGAAATAATTTCAAAAATGGGAGATAAAATTGAAGCAAAAAGAATTGCAAAAAAATTTGGTCTGCCGGTAATTGAAGGTTCTGAGGGTGGAGTAAAATCTTTAGCTGAAGCAAAATCAATTTGTAAAGACATTGGTTATCCCGTTTTGATAAAGGCTGCAGGCGGTGGCGGTGGAAAAGGCATGAAGGTTGTAGATGAAGAATCTAAACTAGAAAATTTATTTCTTACTGCCAAATCTGAAGCTAAAAAATTTTTTAATAATGAAGAACTATATATCGAGAAATATTTTAAAAATCCCAGACATATAGAGGTTCAGATAATGTCTGGAAAAAATAAAACTGTGCATTTAGCTGAAAGAGATTGTTCTGTGCAAAGAAGACATCAAAAATTGATTGAAGAAACGCCCAGTCCAGTTTTAACTGATGAGTTGCGAAAAGATCTCTTCGAAAAAACAGTAAAAATGGTTGAACAAATTGATTATGAAGGTGCTGGCACTGTTGAATTTATTTATGAAAATGGAAAATTTTATTTTTTAGAAATGAATACACGAGTTCAAGTTGAACATCCTGTAACTGAAGTTCAAACCGGCATTGATATAGTTAAAGAGCAGCTTTGGATAGCTTTTACTGGTAACACTGCCTTGAAACAAAGCGATATTAACCCGAGAGGTCATACGATTGAATGTAGAATAAATGCTGAAAATCCAGCATTAGATTTTCAACCTAGTCCAGGTGTAATCAGTGTTTGTCATCAACCATCAGGATTTAGAACTAGAGTTGATGGCTCAATATTCCAGGGATGTAAAATTACTCCATATTATGACAGTTTGATAGCAAAAGTAATTTGCAAGGGAAGAAATAGGACAGAAGCAATACAAAGAACTTTAAGATCTTTAGACGAATTTGTTTTAGAGGGAATAACAACAACTATAGATTTGCATAAAAAAATTTTAAACCATAAAAAGTTTATTGACTCTGATTTCGATACTAATTGGCTCGGTAAGGAAAAATTTTATTAGGCTGATTTACAATTTACCAACTGTATATCATAAATGGCATGATCAAACGGTGTTAGACTTGGATCAGAAGCAAAGGTCCATCCATTAAATATAAAAACTTTTTCATTATCATTCTTTGTCAAATCCTTGACCTGCATATATGCAACGCTATCAGTTTTATTGTTCATTTTTACTTTTCCACATTTTAAAATTTTTATTTCTAACGGCCCAAATTTTTTACTCTCATTTAAATTTACAACTAACTCCGAAGACTTAGCTGTAATCTTATCAAGTCCTATTAAAATAGCTTGAGAAGATTTTAAAATTGAAATATTTTTTTTTTCTTTTAAATTTTGATTTAAAGTAGCTTTCTCGTTTTCCTCATCTAGTTCGTCAAAACTTGGTTTTATCTTTTCAACATTTATTAAAGGAGTAGAAATTATTTTATCTTCAGCATAAGATAAGTTTAACAATGTTAAATTAATTACAATAATTAAAAAAAAGCTATTTCCAAGTCTCATATTTTTTTTTGATTGCATTTTTTTTAATTTTGACTGGCCTAAAGCTGTTTTGTGTACCGGTCTGATTTTCTAAATGTTTTTTTTGCCAAGAATATTTTTTATTATTTTTATTGGGAATTTTATCAATTGTATGATGAATCCACAAATACCAATCAGAGGTTATTTTTGTAGCCTCAATATTTTTTGAATAAACAACCCAACGTTCATTTTTTTTACTTTGATAATATTTATTTCCTGAGTCGTCAGATCCAACATATTTTCCAAAAAACAAAGTTTTTAAGAAGGTGCCAAATGTTTGCCTGTTCCACCACGTGAAAATAATTTTGATAATCATATAATTAATTTTAAATCCACACAATTCATAATTGTATTATTATGTAATAGACACCTTATACAATTAATATATATCTAAATAAAGAGATTCCATTGACTATATGAAAAAATACCTTGTTGAAACTTACTATACTTGCACTTTTAAAACTGTTCACTCTTTAGACAATTTAAATGATGCTGAATTGTCTAAAATTGACCAAAGGACTGATGGCGATGTAGAGGTGATAGATGTCAAACTTAATAATAGAAAGACTAAAAAATTAGGCGTTAAAAAAGATGAAAAATCTAATAATAATATTACTAATGAAACATTAACGGATAATATTTCTAATCAAATTAAAATTTCAAAAGTAGAACATAAAAACAATCCGGTTCAGGTAAAAATCAAAAACAATGCAAGATTTAAAATGCCTGATAGAAGAAAGGGGTACATTCAAAAAGCACAAATTGGAGATCATAAAGTTTATCTTCACACTGGTGAGTACGATGATGGAAAAATTGGAGAAATATTTATTGATACAAATAAAGAGGGAGAACTAGTAAAAGCTATGATGAATAATTTTGCGATCGCTATTTCTTTAGGCTTGCAATACGGTGTGCCTCTTGAAGAATATGTGGATGCCTTTATTGATACCAAATTTGAACCTTCTGGAAATGTTATAGGCAATGATAGAATTTTAAGTGCTTCTTCAATTCTAGACTATGTTTTTAGAGAGCTCGCAATTTCATACCTAGGAAAAGAGGAATTAGCACATACACCATCCATTGCAAGTTCAAAAGGTTTGAATAGCGGAAACGAGGATGATAAATTTCTCAAGATTGTTAAAAATATAACTTCTAAGGGTTTTGTAAGAAGTAATTACGAGGAAAAACTTGTAGATCTTTCAGACGTGAGAATTAATTTAAAAACAAAAAATTAATTTTTCTTTAAATCTTTTTTTATACTTAAGTCCTTTAATTGCCTATCATCTACTATTGAGGGAGCTTTCATCATTAAATCTTGAGCATTTTGATTCATGGGGAACATAGTAACTTCTCTTATATTTTCTTGGTTTGCAAGTAACATTACAATTCTATCAATACCAGGTGCAATTCCGCCGTGGGGAGGAGCTCCATAACTAAATGCATTAATCATTCCACTGAATTTTTCATCAACATCTTTCTTGCTATATCCAGCTACAGCAAACAATTTATACATTAATTCAGGGATATGATTTCTAATTGCTCCTGAGGACAGTTCGACACCATTACAAACAATATCATATTGAAAGGCTTTAATTTCCAAAGGTTTATCAAAATTTAAATCTTTTAAATTTCCCTGAGGCATCGAAAAAGGATTGTGACTAAATATAATTTTTTTTGAGATTTCATCAAACTCATACATCGGATAATCAATAATCCAGCAAAAAGCAAATTTATCTCTATCTATAATATCTAGATCTTGAGCAATTTTATTTCTTGCTAAGGAAAGAATTTTTTCAATTTCTTTTTCATTGCCACAAGAAAGAAAAACACTATCACCTATTTCAGCGTTACAAGTTTTCATTATTTCTTTAATAGACTCTTCACTAAAAAATTTGCCGACAGGACCCCTACCTTTGATTTCTTTTTCTTTTTCAATAGTGAAATACGCTAATCCAGATGCGCCTTGTTCCTTAGCCCATTTATCAATATTGTCGAAAAAACTTCTTGATTTATCTTTTGTTTTTTTTGTAATTATTGCTCTTACAATTGAACCTGATTTTACTAACTTTTTAAAAATATCAAATTTTACATCCTCTCGATTAAATATATTCGTTATATCTTGAATTATTAAAGGATTTCTCAAATCTGGCTTATCAGTTCCAAACTTCTTCATTGCTTCTTTATATGGAATTCTAGGAAATTTATCATTAAGCATTTTTTTGGATGAAAAATTTTTAAATAAGTTTGTCATTAATTTTTCTACTACATTAAATACATCTTCTTGTTCCACAAATGACATTTCTAGATCTAATTGATAAAACTCACCTGGACTTCTATCAGCTCTGGCATCCTCATCTCTAAAGCAAGGTGCGATTTGGAAATATTTATCAAAACCTGAAACCATAATTAATTGTTTAAATTGCTGTGGTGCTTGAGGTAGCGCATAAAATTTTCCAGGATTTAATCTACTCGGTACTAAAAAATCTCTAGCTCCCTCAGGACTTGAGGAAGTTAAAATTGGAGTTTGATATTCCAAAAAACCTAATTTTAACATTTCAGATCTAATAAATGAAATCACTTTTGACCTTAAAATTATATTTTGATGCATTTCTTCTCTTCTTAAATCTAAAAATCTATATTTTAATCTTATATCCTCTGGATAATCTTGCTCACCAAATACAGGTAGAGGTAATTCTTTTGCGTTTGAAAGCACTTCAACAGAATCAATTGAAATTTCAATTTTACCAGTACTTAAATTTTTATTCTCTGTGCCGCTCGATCTTTTTACAACTTTGCCACTTATTTTAAGAACTGATTCTGGTTTTGATTTTTCCAAAACTGGAAAAAAATTATTATTATTTTCAATCACACACTGCGTCATTCCATAATGATCTCTTAAGTCTATAAACAATAAGTTTCCGTGGTCCCGTTTTCTATGAAGCCAACCTGATATATGAACTTTTTTGTTGATTTCTTTGTCACTTAATTCCGAGCAATTATGTGTTCTGTATCTATTCATTGGTTTAATACTTTTTTTATTAGATTAATATTAATAGATTTTCCAGTGGATAAAGACAATTCATCAACATCTTTAAGAAATTTAAACATTTTTTCGTAAGATCTATCTACATTATTAATTATGTAGTCTGAAATTTTTGGGTTGATGCTTATTTGTTTATCTGAAAGATTTTTAGATATTATCACTTTTAACAAGTCATCAGTTGGTAATTCGATACCTATAAACAGAAAACTATTAATTCTAGACTTAAGATCTTCTAATTTAAAATTAATTTGTTTTATGGAATTTGTTGAATTAATTAAAATATAATTATCTAATTGTTTAGATTGATTTAAAATTGAATAAAAAATTTTTTCATCAATATTATTTTCATATCTATCAATGATTAAACAATTATATTTATTAAGATCTTGAATAATTTGATTGTCAATATTTTTTGCTTCGATTAATTTAATCTTGTCTATTTTCTTTTCTAAAATTTTAGCAAGATGTGTTTTACCTGATCCAGATGTGCCAAAAATATTTAACCATTTACCAGGCCAATTAGGCCAACTTTCAATTAATTTATATGCTGCAAAATTGTTACTAGAAACATAAAAATCCTGCTCATAATATTTTTTAGCAAAGGGAAATTTAAAAATAAGTTGATTCATCTATAATGTTTTTATTATCCATTGATCATTAATTATTTGTAAATTAATATTTGTCTCTTTTAATTGATTTATAATTTTTTCCAATTTTCCTAAATATTTAATTCTTAAATTCATTGTATCTTTATTAAATTCCTGAACATAGATATTTTCAATAGAGTCTATATTTTTAATTCTTGAATTTAATTCTACTAAATTATTTTTTTTGTTTAAATTTAGCTTTACATTCAGAAAAGAAGGCGTTCTGATATCAATCAAATTTGCAGCTTTAACTAAATTCTTTAATTCTTTTTTTAATTCAGTGATAATTTTTTCATTTAATTCTTTTGAAATTAAGTTTTCCTTTTTAATATTTAAACTTTTAGATATATTTTTTTCTTGCAATTTTGCTTTAATATATATCTTTTCATTTTTATTTTTACTTTCTTCTATAAAAACTACTGCTAAATTTTTTTTTAAATATTCTTTAAATAGAATATTAATATCTAAATTTATTAGATTATTTTTATTTTTGTTAATATTTTGTATAATTTCAATATTTTCAATTGGTAAAATAAATTCAAGTAAATCATCCTCCGATACTTTGTTCCAATTTTCATAAAAATAATTATTGTTAAATACAAATATTTCATTGTCTTTTGTTAGTATTGGTAGAATAAATAAATCTTTATCTGTTATTTCTGAGTACATTATTCCTCTTTTAAAAAATAGGTCGTGTAATTTGTCTTTATCAAATGTGACACTAAAATTTAGCAATTCATCATTTTTTTCTTTTTTTTTATTCGGTATATTAGAAACTTGATAATATGATACTAATTCTTTAATTGACGAGAAATTTAAATCCAAAATCTTCTTTTTATCTTCATTTAAAAGAATTCTTTTAATTAATTGATCAAATCCTTTTTTTATAGCTTGGTTAGCTAGAGCATTATTTGTAGTTTTATCTTTTTTTTCAATCTGAATATTATTAACAGTAAATAAATCATTTTCTGATAAAAGTGTTTCAGTTTTAAAAAAAATAACTAAAATAATTATTATTTGTATATAGAATTTCATAAATGTTTATTACCAATTTATAGATGAAAAAAAGTATTAATAGTTATAAAAAAAGTGGTGTTAACATTTCGTTAGCTAATAAATTAGTTAATCATATAAGTAAATTATCTAAAAAAGGTGTCAAAAAAACGAATAGTGATCATAAAAAAGATATAATTGGTGGTTTTGGATCGTTATTTGATATTAGCAATTTAAAAATAAAAGATCCAATAATTGTCTCTTGTACCGATGGAGTTGGAACTAAAATTGACTTAGCAAATAAATTTAAAAAATTTAATACAATAGGAATTGATCTTGTGGCAATGTGTGTGAACGATTTAATTGTTCAGGGTGCTAAACCATTATTTTTTTTGGACTACATAGCTGTAGGTAAATTAGATTTAAGTAAAACAAAAAAAATCCTTAGAGGAATTTTTGAAGGATGTAAAATATCAAAATGTAAATTAATTGGTGGAGAGACGGCTGAAATGCCAGGAATATACTCTAATGATAAATTTGACTTAGCTGGCTTTAGTGTTGGAATAGTTTCAAAGAAAAAATTATTAGATAAAAGCAAAGTCAAAAAAGGTGATATTGTATTAGCAATTCCATCAAATGGCATTCATTCAAATGGATATTCATTAGTAAGAGCTATTTTAAAAAAGAATAAACTACCGAGTAATTTGAAAAAAGAAATTTTAAAGCCAACAAAAATATATACTGAAGAAATATTAAAACTGACCAACAAAAATCTTATTAATGCTGCAGCTCATATCACAGGAGGTGGGCTAATTGAAAATTTATTAAGATCTGTGCCTAAAAATTTAACTTTGAATATTGATCTTTCAAAAATTAAAATAATTAAAATATTTAAATGGTTAAAAACTAAAAATATTTCAGATAACGAAATGATGAAAACTTTTAATTGTGGAGTTGGTTTCTGTTTAATTGTTCCACGAGAAAATGTTTCGCGAATAAAAAAAGTATTTTCTAAAAAATTTACTCCATACGAAATTGGGTTTATTTCAAAAAATAAAAATAAATTAAATTTATCTAATTATTTAAAATGGTAAAAAAAAATACTTGTGTTTTTATTTCAGGACGCGGTTCTAATCTTAAAAATTTGATTTCGTATTCTCGAGATAATAGTTTTCCAATAAAAGTTAGTTTAGTTATATGTAATAATAAAAAGGCTAATGGTATAAGTTACGCAAAAATTAACAAAATACCCTATGTATTAGTAAATACTAAAAGACCTAATTATGAAAATAAGATTCTATTAAATTTAAAGAGGCATAAAATTACTTTTATTTGTTTAGCGGGATATATGAAAATTATTTCAGAAAAATTGATAAAAAGTTTTAAGGGAGATATTATAAATATTCATCCTTCTCTACTTCCAAAATATAAAGGTTTAAACACATTTTCACGAGTGCTAAAAAACAAAGAGAAAAAAACAGGATGTACAGTTCATTTTGTAAATGAAAAATTGGATAGTGGTAGTACAATATTAAAAAAGATGATATTTATTAATGAGACTGACGATGAGGTAATTTTGAGACAAAAAACACAAAAACTTGAACATAGAGCTTTTCCTGAAGCAATTATAAAAATTTTTCGAAAATATTAATTTTTAAAGAAAAATTCTATCTCTTTTTTTGCGTTTTCTATTGAATCTGAACCGTGCACAGAATTTTTGTCGATTGAAATACCATATAACTTTCTAATTGTATTTTCATCAGCTTCTTTAGGGTTTGTTGCTCCCATTAATTTTCTGTTTGCTAATACAGCATTTTCACCCTCTAAAATCATAACAACAATTGGGCCTGATGATAGATAATTACACAAATCGTTATAAAAAGGCTTTGATTGGTGAACTTTATAAAACTCAGAAGCTTCGTCTTTTGTGATATGTATTTTCTTACTTTCTTTAATATTTAATTTATTTTTTATAAATAAATTTTTTATTTCTTCAGTGAGATTTCTCTCTACAGCATCAGGTTTTATAATAGACAAGGTTTGCTCAATATTACTCATAATTTTCGTCTATTAATTTATTTAATAATCTTACTCCAAACCCAGTTGCTCCACCAGAGTTTAAAGCACCTCCGTATTTTGAAAAAGCCATTCCGGCAATATCTAGATGAGCCCAAGGAGTATTATTTAAAATAAATCTCTGTAGGAACTGCGCTGCGGTGGTAGATCCCGCACCACCGACGTAATTAATATTTTGCATATCAGCATTTTTAGAATTCATTAGCTTATCATAGTTTTTGTGTAGTGGCATTCTCCACAATTTTTCCTCAACTTCTTCACCTGCATTTAAAATTTGTTCTGATAATTTATCGTCATTTGAAAATAAGCCTGCATACTCAGATCCTAAACAAACAATTATAGCTCCAGTTAAAGTAGCTAAGTCGACAATAAATTTTGGTTTATATTTTTTCTCAGTAAAGCTTAATGCGTCTGCTAAAACTAACCTTCCTTCAGCATCCGTATTAAGAACTTCGATAGTTTTACCGCTGTAAGACTTAACAATATCTCCTGGTCTTTGTGCCACACCGCTAACCATATTTTCTACTAATCCAACAACACCCACGGCATTTATTTTTGCTTTTCTGATTGCAAGGCTTTTCATTAAACCTACTACAGCAGCAGAACCTGCCATATCGTAAGTCATATCCTCCATGAATCTAGCGGGCTTTAAAGAATAACCCCCGGTATCAAAGGTAACTCCTTTTCCGACAAAAGCTAAAGGCTTTGTATTTTTTTTGCCTCCATTCCATTCCATTGTGACAAGATATGAACCTCTGATACTTCCCATCCCAACACCAAGCAATGCATTCATGCCAAGTTTTTTTAATTTTTTTTTATCATAAACATTAACTTTTAAACCGTCTTTTCTTAGAGTGCTCAGTCTTTTTGCGTACTCATCCGGATGCAAAACATTACCTGGCTCAGAAACTAAATCCCTTGCATAAAAAGTTCCTTCTTCTATGGCTTTAAATTTTAATTGATTTTTTGATGAGGGTTTGTTCTTATTTCCTATTATATTAACAGTGATAGACCTTGTTTCTTTTTTAGTTTTATATTTTTTGAATTCATAAGATTTTAGTTTAAAACCATGTAGAAAATGGCTTACAAAGTTATTATGTTTGCTATCAATGCTATCTATATTTAAAAAATATTCAGCATTTTTTCCGTAATTTATGCGCACGTAAAAATCTGCCCCTAAACTTTCTATATCTGAGATTTTTAAATTTTTTTTTATTGATATTAAAATTATTTTTTTCTTCGAATTAAGCTCGAAAATTAGAATATTTTTTTTTAAATCACTTGTTTTTAATAAATCGCTTATGTAAGAGTATTCAAAGTTTGATAAATTTTTTCTTAATCCATTGATATTGAATTTCTCATTAGAAAAAAGAACTAAATTTGATGATGAGCTTTTAACGGTTTTATTTGAGTAATTTATTTTAGCAGACATAAATTTTTTAATATTTCAAATTGGGTTGAATGGTATATATGTTCAAAAATATCAGATTTCAACGTTAAATTTATCACAATTAAACCTTTGATTGAATTTAGCTTAAAGATGAATTAATTATACATTAAATTCATATGCTTCAAAACAAAATTTATCAAAACTACTTCATAGAAATTATTAAAACCTTTTTTATAATAGTTTTAGGCCTTTCCCTTATTGCGTTAACTGTTAGAGCTGTAAATTTTTTAGAACTCATAGTGGATAATGGTTATCCAGTGACAACATACTTTCAATATTCATTTTTAAATCTTTTTGGAATTGCTCCTAAATTTATTCCTTTAGCTTTTTTTGTTTCTTTAGTTATTTTTATAATTAAACATAACAATGATAGTGAATTTATAATTTTATGGACATCGGGTGTAAAAAAAATACAATTAGTTAATTTGGTTCTTGTTTCTTCTTTAAGTGTTTTAATATTTTATTTATTTTTATCCAGTTTTTTAACACCGCTCGCGCTCAACAAATCAAGAAACTTATTAAGTCAAGATAAATTGAATTCCTTTTTGCCAACTATTCGATCACAACAATTTAGCGACTCTTTTAAAGGTTTCACCTTTATAGTAGATAAAAAGATTAATAATGAAGTTCAAAATATATTTTTACACGACACAGGAAAAAATTTAAGAAAATTTTCTTCAAATATTAAAGATGTTTCAAGTACTACTATTGTAGCTGAAAGTGGTGTTATAAATAAAAGAAACCTGTTTCTATTAAATGGTCAAATAATTTCATCAAAAAAAAATAATGTTGAAGTAATGAATTTTGATCAACTTGATATCAATTTAGGCGATCTCTCAAGTTCTACAATTAAGGTTCCAAAAATACAAGAAACATCCACTATTAAATTATTAAATTGTTTTATAAAAAAATTTAATGATAGTAGCATTTGTAATGACAACGCAAAAAAAGAAATTATACCAAATTTAATTAGACGGATTATTTTACCTTTTTACATTCCGGTAATAGCTCTGTTGTGTTCATTTTTATTAATTAAAAGTAACATTTTTTTTAGAGATAAATTTTTAATTTATGCTGGAAGCTTTTCTCTTTTAGTTTGCACAGAACTTTTTATTAGATACACTGGAATTAATTATAATTTAAGAATCGCATATATAATATTCCCGTTCTTACTAATTTTGATTTCATATTTAACTCTGATTTATAAATTTAAAAAAGGTCTTAAAAGGATATGAGTAAAATAATTTTAAATTATATATTGAAAAATTTCTTTAAATATTTCTTTGTAGTTGTGTTAATTCTTTATGGATTTGGAATAATTTTAAACTTGTTTGAAGAAATTGAATTTTTTAAAAAAATTAATGTAGGTATATTTTTACCTTTAATGCTTACTACTTTATTTGTGCCAAGTACTATTCTAAATCTTATTCCATTTATAATATTTATATCTAGTATGTTGTATATGATTAAGATAAGAAATAATAAAGACTTCCTCACTTTAAAAATTAATGGTTACTCTAGTATAAAAATTTTTTTTATTTTTGCGACTACATCTTTTTTTTTAGGATGGATAGTACTTATGATAGTAAATCCTGCTACATCATCAATGTTAAAATTTTATGAAAAAACAAAATCTCAATACGCACGAGATATTGAACATTTGGTTTCATTTAATAAAAACGGGCTTTGGATAAAAGAAAGCTTAAAAGATGGTGAAAGAATAATAACAGCTACTAAACCTGAAAATAAAAATTTGATTAATGTTGAAATATTTCAATTTGATGAAAATTTCTCTCTTAAAAAAAAAATAATTAGTAAAAAAGCTAACATTAAAGATTTTAACTGGATATTAACAGATGCTAAGATTTTTGAATTGAAAAATTCTATTTTTGAAGAAAAGAATTTTGAAAGATACGAAATTATATCTATTTATAATCATGAAAAAATTATCAATCTCTTTAATAACTCAAATACTTTATCTTTTATTGATTTGGTGTTTAATTACGATGAATTAATAGAAAAAGGCTACAATAACGTTTTTTTGGATCAGAGCTTACATTCAATGCTGGTCTTCCCTTTCTTCTTGTTTTTAATGACTGGAATAGCCTCAATTCTTACTATGCATACTTTAAAAAGGTCTGAAAATTTTAAGTTTATAATCGTTGGGCTTATTACATGTATTTTAGTTTACTATTTAAGGGATTTCTCATTAGCCTTAGGAAAAACAGGAAGAATTCCAATCATTTTATCTATTTGGTCTCCAATAATAGCTTTAAGTTTATTTACCTTTATAGGGATTTTACAAATAAATGAAAAATAGATTTTTAATTATCTTGTTGACCTTTTTTTTAAACACTTTTTTAAGTGCTGATGAGCTTTTTATTGAAGCAAAAAACATTACTTTAGATAAAAATAAAAATACATCAATTTTTAAAAATGAAGTGACTGTAAAAAAAGCAGAAAAAAAGATTACAAGTCAATACGCTGAATTTAATAAAGACACTCAGAGGATTATCTTAAAAGACAGTATTATAGCACAAGATAATTATAAAAATATTGTAAAAACAAATTATGCAGAATTTAATAATATTAATGATACATTGAAAACGATAGGGTCCACCACTTTTTTATCTGCAAAAAACTATATATTAAAGGGTGAAAATATTTTATTTGATAATAAAAATGAAATTATAAAATCAGATGCTACTGCAATACTGAAAGATCCTAGTGGTAATGAAATTTATCTAGAAAATTTTGAATATCTTATTAAAGAAAATATTTTTAAATCTGTCGGATCAGTTGAAATTATTGATCAATTTAAAAATAACTATGAATTCTCCCAAATATATATTGATACTAAAAAAAAGGAGATTATCGGTACTGATATTAAAGCATTTCTTAATCATAAAGATTTTAAAACAAATATTAAAAATGACCCAAGGGTGTTTGCGAATTCAATGAAATCTAGTGAAGATGAAAGCACATTTAATAAAAGTGTTTTTACATTATGTGAGGACAAAGATGGTGACAAATGTCCCCCTTGGTCTCTACAAGCTAGTAAAATGACACATAATAATAAAAAAAAAACAATTTATTATGATAATGCTGTTCTTAAAATTTATGATATTCCAATTTTTTATTTTCCATATTTATCACACCCAGATCCATCAGTTGATAGAAGATCAGGATTTTTACCACCAACTTTTTCTGACAGTAAAAATTTAGGTGCTGGAGTCTCAGTTCCTTATTTTTGGGCTGTGAGAAATGATAAAAATTTAACTATTACAAACAAATTATTTGTAGATGAACATCCTTTATTTTTAGGAGAATATCATCAGGCGTTATCAAATTCTAATTTTTTAACCGATTTTGGTTATACCAAAGGATATAAAAATACGAGTGATACTAAAAAAACTGGAAATAAATCACATTTCTTCTCCAAGTTTGTTAAAAATTACAAAGGAAAGTTAGACTCTGAAAATACATTAAAATTAATTACTCAAAATGTATCTGATAATAAATATTTAAAACTTTATAAAATTGAAACAAATTTAGTAGATTATGAAAAAGATGTACTTGAGAACACTCTTGGCTTTACTCACTCAAGTGAAGACTTATTTTTTGGTTTTAATGCTAGTGTGTTTGAAACATTGAAAGATAGTCCCACTGATAAATATGAGTATATCTTACCCGAAATAACAATTGATAAAAACCTAATAAATAGTGAAAAATTTGGAAACTTAAATTTTCAAACAAATCTTGAAGTTCATAATTATGATACGAACAAGTTGACTAGCTTTTTCATAAATGATTTAGATTGGGAGTCAGAAGAAATAACTTTCAATTCGATTATAAAAAATAAATTTTTAGGAAAATTAAAAAATATCAATTACGAAGCAAAAAATGTGGATATTTTTAAAGAGGATACCACTAATGAATTATTCGGGGCTATTGGTTTACTATCTGAAATTAATTTTCAAAAAAGAAATGGTGACTCAGTTCATTTATTAACTCCTAAATTACTACTAAGGATGTCTCCTGGAGGGATGAGAAAAGACGAGGATAGTTCCAGACTAAATTCAACAACTGCATTTAATATTGATAGAATTGAAAATATAAAAAATTTTGAAACTGGTAATACAGCTACTTTAGGTTTTGATTTTAACATTAAGAGAGAAAACATTGATAAATTTAACTTTTCAGTAGCTCAAATAATAAATGAAAAAGAGGACAAAAAACTAGGTACATCGTCTGGATTAGATGAAAAACTCTCAGATTTATTTGGAAGTGCAAGTTATTCGGTTAACAAAAAATTTAAGTTTGATTACCAATTTGCAGTTGATCAAAATTATAACGAAATTAATTACAGCGACTTAAATGCAAAGTTAAATTTTACTAACCTAGATATTGATTTTAATTATATACAAGAAGATAAACATGTTGGTAATCAGGAATATTTTAAAACCAAAGTTAATTATAATATAAAAGACACTGGATCACTAATATTTGAAAATAAACGAAATTTAATTACAAATTCATCAGAATTTTATGATTTAGGATATGAATATATTAATGATTGCTTAAGAGCTGGTTTAGTTTTCAGAAGAGAATTTTACAATGACTCTGAAATAGAAGCTGATAATTCGCTTATGTTTAATATTACTTTAGTTCCTTTTGGAACAACGAACTTGCCAAAAATAAATAAATGAAAATAAAAATTTTTTTTGTTTTAGTAATGTTTGTCTTTTTACCTTTTGAAATGCTATATGCAAAAAAAATTAAGATTTTAGTAAAAATTGAGAATGAATTAGTAACTAATTATGATATTAAAAGAAAAATAATCACAACATTGGTATTAGCAAATAAGGAGGTCAGCCAAAAAAATATTGATGATTTAAAAAGTGTTGCTTTAGAAAATTTAATACTCCACCGATTAAAGAAAATTGAGTTAAAGAAATACAATATTAGGAAAGATAATAACCAAATAAATTCATACTTAAATTCTATCAGTTCAAATAATATTGAAAATTTTAAAAGTTTATTTGAAAAAAATAATCTGGACTTTGATGCATATGTAGATGAAATAGATACAGAATTTAGATGGAATAAATTAATTTTTAACAAGTTTGCAAAAAAAATAGAAATCAAACCAGATGATATAGATAGAGAAGTAAAAAAAATAATGAAACAAAAAAATAAATCAGTAAAATTTAATTTATCTGAAATTGAATTCTTAGCAAATGAGGATAATAATTTAAATAATAAAAAAATAATTGAAGTCAAAAATGAAATTAAAAATTTTGGTTTTGAAAGTGCTGTCATTAAGTTTAGTCTTTCCCCTACATCATCAAATAAAGGTGAACTTGGATGGATTCAATCCGCAGCGCTTTCTAAAGAAATTTTAAAAATTTTGGTTGATTTAAAAATTGGAGAAATTTCTAAACCAATTTTTAAACAAGATAAGATTATACTTTTAAAACTAAAT